>Ga0306871_1000060_pt1 | contig 46619 bp, 63 predicted proteins | sample AntRauMeHopE1497_FD_190447 | JGI IMG/M metagenome (GOLD analysis project Ga0306871, IMG submission 190447) | Saline lake microbial communities from Rauer Islands, Antarctica - Metagenome Hop E1 #497 (v2) (version 2) | ecosystem: Environmental > Aquatic > Non-marine Saline and Alkaline > Saline ... | reverse complement strand
GACAATAAATACAAACATTGTAACGGGTATTTCACGCGACTTAATGGCAATTCAAAAAACGGCGGCTGGTACAATTAATCAAGATGTTTTAGTTGATTATTATTCAAGAGCCCAAACCAAAATAACAGCACGTATTTATGACAACTAGCTACAAGCAGACAATAGGCAACACTACGCAAATAAGCGAGGTTAAGCCCACGACAGGAACGTACGAAACAATCACTTTATCAGATTCACCAGTAGAAGTGCCTAGCACGGTAACGGCTATACAGTTTATTGCGCAACTATCATTTGAGGGCATAGCACAATCGCAAATACTTGCCGTTATAGACACGCTGCCAGAGCCTCACAAGACACTGGCACGAGTTAGCTACGATAGGGCTGCGACATTTGACCGCAGCAACGCGCTCATGTCTTTAGTTCGTCAAGCTTTCGGCAAATCCGAGTTAGAGATGGATGAGATTTTTATAAAAGCCAATAAATTATGACTAAAAAAATAAGCATAGGCGGCTTCACAAATCGTGAAGCCTTTAAAAAAAAGCCGTTTTGGTTGCTCAAAAATGAGCCTGAGACCTTGCGTAAGCACGAGCAAATTTTATTGAATAAAATGCGTCATGCAGGGTGCGATATTGCTACTCTAGGTACATTCTCAATAGCTTTTAATTATTTTGTCGAAAACCCAACGCAACACGACGGTGCAAGTGGTGACAATGAGCTGCACAAATTAGGCAGTTATCGTTACGACATAGGCGCCATTATGCACGACTATCTAGACGCTGTTAACTACACCACGTCTATTGAAACTATAAGAACCGCAGACAAGGTGCTGTTTAAAGTGATGGAACAGCTAGGCGATAGCACCTACCACATAGACAAGCGTGCAGCATTGCTCTACATAGCCGCGCCATTTAGGTACTTAAACAGTAAGTATATAAGCAAGCGACAAAGCACAATCGCACCGTTTAATGATGCTAAAGTTGCTCAATATATAGTAGAATTTACTGAAGGCTACACGTTCAACTACAGCCGCATACGCAAGGTGCTGGCTGGTGCTGTGGTGCTTTTAGTTGCTATGGGGTTGTTTGGCAAACTAAGCGTTATAGATGTTAAGGATCTCTTTTGGTTAGATATTTAATAACACCTCTCTATGCTCGTACCCGCAATTATACAGCCGCATCTTGTACCATTTTTAATGGACGAGCTCTCTAAAGAGGTGTTATTGCCAGGTGATAACAAGTTGCTGCGCGTGGTGCGCGTTCATAGGAACAGCTCACTGGGTCTATTTATGTACAGCAATGTGCCGTTTCTCGCTCCTAACAAAACCTTGACCTTGTGTTTTAAACCAGGTAAGGGTATGCCACGACCTTATGACTATGCATACCTGTCTACTGGTCTGGCAGAGCCGTGTATGATCAAAGAGGAAAGTGTACGTTTTCTTAACGATTTTTTAGAAAACATGATGCGCACGGCTATGGTCTATTACGTCCTTGGTCGCATTAAAAATCATGAGAACAAGCAAGAGGTACATCGCGGCATCGAGTGTTTTATGCAACGTTATGAGCTTTATGATTACGATTTTGACATGGAGCAGTACAGGCAAATGTACTACCGCACTATAAGTGCTAGCGGCCTGTTACGCAGGTTTCAGCGCTACCGTACAAAGCTAACTAAAAGCAGTTGTTAACGTTACAAGCTGGCATATGTGCGCTGTTTAAATTTGGGCAAAATTAAAGCTCATTAAAATGAAACAACTGTTGCAAAGCTTCATTGCTCATAAAGATTTATACGCGCTCTCTGTAACACTAGGTAGTGCGACTGCCTTTATACTAGATTTTCTAATAAACTTTTCCGAAAAAACAATGTTTGGCCTGAGCCTGTCTGCTTGGCTTATTGCGCTGTCTATAAATGTTATAGACATACATACGGGCATAAAAGCAGACACCGTGCGTAGGAAAAAAAAAGGCGAAAGCTTTGTTTTTGAAAGCGGAAAAGGCTGGCGAGCTATTGAAAAAATAATAATATTTACGCTCATGGTCTGGTTTTTATATACGATGGAATTAGAGGTATTAAGACTTGATCTATGGTCTGGCTACACCAGCATTTTGTTATGTATAAAACTAGTCTTGCTTATTTATGTGATACTTATAGAACTGCAAAGTATAGGCGAAAACGAGTTAGATCGCTTCGGAAAAAAAAGCAAAGTATTTGAACTTCTAGATAGAATTATAGAAGTTGTGAATGACGGCATTTTAAACAAATTACAAAAATTCTTAAATAAGTAGCTATGAGCGAGTTTCAAGACAATAAGGTGCGCAATTATACAGCGGCACAACTGCTTGCGCAGGTGCGCGAGGTTACAGGTTTTAATGGTATAATACCAGCAGGCTACTGGTTTATTTTTGTGCGGTCTAGCGAGGACGCGCCTGACGTGTATGACGATAAGGGTTATCTTTTTAAGGGCGATAAGTTTGATACCGTCTTTGCGTGCACGACAAATTCGGGCACCACAGGTTTGCGCAACTTTATAAAGTACAATGCGCTCGGAACCTTTGTTGCAAAATCAAACATGTGGCATCATGATCTATGGTCCTATGGCCTGCACCGCGGGCGCATGCCTGCATTGCGCCAAGTAAATAGTATAGTAGGTTATCGTGACAATAACAGCAATAACAAGGCAGAAGAGCTAGGTAAAGAAGTTATAGGTATTTATGGTATAAACTTTCACGGTGTGGACTATGCCATGCGCCCCGGGTTCTGGCGTCGTCTTATAGGCGGCTGGTCTGTAGGCTGTTTTGTCGTACCAGGCGTAGACAGGTATTTAGAGATTTTGCACAAGGTAAAGCACCAGCGGCGTATAAGCATGGTGCTACTTAAAGAATTTTAATAGAGAAAATGATGAGAAAACTAGTAATTATAATCATAGCTCTGATCCTGTGCAGCTGCGGCACCCGCAAGCGCACGGTAGACAAATTAAAAAGCGAGACAGCTATATCGCAAGAGACCAGCAGTTCTCAAACTGCCAGTGTTACATCGCAGCGTGACACACAGCAAGCTGCTACCGTTGTGGCCAGTGAGCGAGGTGCAGCAGTGGTTTTTACCGGCAAGGTCGCAGACAGTACAAAATCAGCCACGATAACGGAAGAAATTAAGGACGGCAAGAAAGTCACGACCTTTGTAAATTTTAAGGACATTAAAAAAGAGACCATAAGCAAAGACACACAGAGCACGGCCACGACCACCGCAGCACAGCAAGAAGCGCAAGCAAGCAATAGCAAGACAAACGCAGAAAGCAAGCTGCAGGGCAGCTCAAAAAATCAAAGCAAGCTCACGCAACTACAGTCTAAAAAAGGCTTTCCTTGGTGGATCCTTATTCTTTTCTTATTAGTCGGGTATTTTGTAACGAGCTATTTTAAGGGCTTAGATTTTAGGAAGTGGTTGAGTTAAGATCTGTTTAAAATTATGCGTAAATCACAAAAACAACTAGGCAACATAACCACTCTCATAGGGTGGTTTTTTGCGTTTAATCGGTTTTATAGTGTAGTTTAACAAATAAACATCATTAATGCTTTGATATATCAAAGTATGTTGTATATTTGGTACATCAAACAATAAGTACTAACAATTTAAACTAACATTATGGAACCTTTATTATTAAGCAAAATCAAAGATTTACAAGGAAAAAAAATACGTGTGCAATATTCTGGATATCGCGGTCAAGACGGGGATTTTAATTTTATAGTAGGCGATGTAATTTCTCATTGGGATCTTGCCAAAGAAGATGAAACTGCTGAAGGTTTTCAAAACAGACAGGAATACTGGAAGAGCTATTTTACTGCATCAGAAATAAAAGAAATGAAAAGTAAAATTGCTTTATTGGACGCTGACAGAAATAAAACACATGTCAACGCTTACGATAATGAAGGCATTTTTTGGTGTAGTGATTCTGATCGCTATGTATCTTATGAATTAATCGAACAAAATGCCTAGATGCATTTCAGTAAGGCTTCAAAGCCTTGTAAGTATTTCCCCGAAATGTTACAAGGCTATTGCTTTTGATGGTTCAGAGGCCCTTATACCTAAAAGCCAAGTTTACGGCATAGACCACGATGTAAATAAAAGCGATGCTTACTGGATGACTGAATGGATTCTACAGCAAAAAGATTTACAATACAGCACTAAAAAGTGGACAATGTTTTCAAAAGATGGTAAAAACATTGGTCAAATAGAATATGTCCATCATATTCCTGAAAAACTGGACCCTTTAACAATTACTCACAATGAAAGCCTTAAAAACCCAAATTGATTCCAAGAAAAAACTGTCTCAGGTTAAAGTAGGCGCTTTTTTTATGGATGCAGGTACAGGGAAAACACGCCCGGTAATTGAGCTAGTAAACAGCTTAAAACCTGACTATGTGTTGTATTTAGCGCCATATCAATGCATACATACTGATAATTATAAGGAAAGCACTAGACACGAGATACAAAAGTGGGGTAGTTTTAATTGCGACTTTGACTTAATTGGTATTGAATCTGTTTCAATGTCTGATAAAACTTATTTACAGCTTTATAAAAAAATATCTGTTGCCTGGAAACCTGTAATCATAGTTGACGAAAGTTTAAAAATTAAAAACGCTGACGCAAAGCGCACACAGCGCATTCATGAGTTAGGTAAAATGGTAGAGTACAAGTATATTTTAAACGGCACGCCATTAAGCAAAAACTTGCTAGATTTAAAAGCACAAATTGATTTTCTATCACCTGCTATTTTAAATATGAGTATAGGGGAATTTAAGAATAGTTTTTGTGAGTATAAGCAAATGATCATTAAGAAGCCTGGGACATTTAGGTCTAGAACTAAAGAATGGATTGTGGCCTATCATAACATGGATTTCTTATACAGGCTCATTGAGCCTTATATTTTCAGGGCAGATTTGAATATAGATGTTGGGATTGATTTTATCGATATAAACTACGACCTACAAGAAGATGAAAAAAAAGAGCATAAGCGTATAATGGAAGAAGTGTTAAGTCAGGATTGGCTTATGGCAAAGCCTAACTTTTTTTTAATGCTAACACAAAAACTGCAGCATAATTATTCTCTAAGCAATGAAAAATTACAAATAGTTGCTGATGTTTTAAAAAACAATCCAGAAACACTTATAGTTGCTAAATTTGTAGTTACTCAAAATTACTTGAAGAAAAAGTTTCCCTTAGCACGAGTTCTTAGCTGGCAAAAGCATGGTCATGGATTGAATCTACAGGATTATAACGAAATGCTGTTGTTTGACCAGCATTGGGATTATGGTCTTTTTGATCAGATTGTAAAACGCATTTACCGTACAGGTCAAAAAAAGAACTGCATTATAAGACGATTAATAGGCAATGTAGGTCTGGAAAGTATGATGTATCAAAACGTAGATAAAAAAGCGGATTTTTTGAACGAGTTTAAAAAATTGACTTTAGAAGAATTTAAAACTTTGGCAGAATGAACGTATATAAAGCTTCAAACAAAAGATTAGAGATTTTATTTAATGAATTTGATAACATTTACATTTCTTTTTCTGGTGGAAAAGACAGTGGAGTTATGCTCAATATGGTGGTCGACTTTATGCGTAAATATAATGTTACTAGAAAAATAGGTGTTTTTCATTTAGATTATGAAGCTCAATATCAACAGACAACAGACTATGTTGATGAAGTGTTAGAATCAAATAAAGATATATTTGATATTTATAGAGTTTGTTTGCCTACAAAAGTAACAACTAGCACATCTATGACGCAAGCATATTGGTTTCCTTGGGAAAAATCAAAACACAGTATTTGGGTACGAGATATGCCGGTAAACGGTATAAATGAAGATAACCACAATTTTGATTTTTGGAAACCTAAAATGAGTGACTATGAATTTCAAACAAAATTTTCTTCTTGGTACCATAAGTTTAAAAAGGCAAATAAAACAGCATGTTTAGTTGGTATAAGAACGCAAGAAAGTTTACACAGATGGCGCGCAATTCATTCTGAAAAAAACTATAAAAACTATAAAGGTTTAAAGTGGACTAAAACAATTAGTGAAAATGTTTATAATGCCTACCCAATTTACGATTGGCTTACTACAGATGTTTGGACGGCAAATGGAAAGTTTAATTGGACCTACAATAAACTATATGATTTATACCATCAAGCTGGTTTAGGAGTTGAACAAATGCGAGTTGCAAGTCCTTTTATTTCAGCAGCACAAGACTCTTTAAAATTATATAAAGTAATTGACCCTAACAATTGGGCAAGGTTAGTCGGACGTGTCAATGGTGTTAATTTTACAGGTATTTATGGAGGCACTACAGCAATGGGGTGGCAAAGTATTGAGTTACCTAAAAGTCATACATGGAAAAGTTACATGTATTTTTTACTGTCAACTTTACCAGAACAATCAAAAATAAATTATATTTCAAAATTAGAAACATCTATGAATTTTTGGAAAGAAAAAGGTGGTGTTTTGTCTGACACTACTATTTTAGAATTGAAAGAAGCAGGTATTGAGATTCAAATTTTAGATAAATCTAACTACAATACAGATAAAAAACCTGTTAAAATGGATTACTTAGACGATTTTAAAGGCACTGATGCTAATCTTATTCCTACTTATAAACGAATGTGCATTTGTATTATGAAAAACGACCACTTGTGCAAGTACATGGGTTTTTCATTAACTAAACAGGAAATTGAAAAAAGAACCGCAACCATAAATAAATACAAATCAATATTATGACCTCACCAGTTTACAATGTTAAGGCAGTTTCAATAGATAAAATACAGGCAAACAGCTATAATCCAAATGCAGTTGCGCCACCAGAAATGAAACTATTATACAAGTCCATTAAAGAAGACGGCTACACTATGCCTATTGTTTGCTATTATTTGTCAGAAAGTGATAAATACGAAATTGTAGATGGATTTCATAGATACACAGTTATGCAAAGACATAAAGATATTTTCGAGCGGGAAAACGGTATGTTGCCAGTTGTAGTAATTGATAAAGACGAATCTAATAGAATAGCTTCTACTATAAGGCATAACAGGGCTAGAGGCTCTCACTCGATAGAGTTAATGACCAATATCGTTTCAGAACTGGTTAAGGCAGGTATGAGTGATGCATGGATAATGAAAAATATAGGTATGGATGCAGATGAAATTTTGCGTCTAAAACAATTGAGTGGAATAGCAGACCTTTTTAAAAACAACAAATTTTCAAAATCATTTTTATAATGAAAGAAAAAAACACAAATTATCTCGCAGCTGCAAAAGCAGCGCACACCTTCACTATTAACTACTGGCAAGAACGCTTAGATGCACTAGGCAAAACACGCTACTGGCTTGCACAACAGTCTGGAGTTTCTGAAACAAGCCTGCACGAGTACTGGAACGACAAGAGAAATATGTCGTTTGAAAACTATTGTCGTATAAATGGCGCATTAGAACTACGACCTTACCTTGTACCAGCAGAACTGGACAAAAACCAAATGAATCGCATCGGTTTTAATTAAACTCCTTTTAAACACCATTTAAACCACCTTTAACAGGGTGGTTTTTTTATGCCCCATTTTGTAAAGCCTTAACGTTACAGCCGCATTTGAAACACCTCGCTATTATTGTAGCATGAAAATGAATTCTCTACTTAACGAAATTTGTCGCGGTACATGGATGCTCGATTCACAATATGTGCTAGGCGCTGGTGAGATGGTTTCTCGCATTATGGCGGGTGAACTGAATGTGATGGCGCAAAAGCCCACTTCAAGTGATCCTGCTCTTATAGAAGCGGCTGTTGTAGATGTATATGGGAGTGATGGTATTAAAACAGGCCGTGGTTTTGATGGTGAGATACGTAGCGGTTCAACCGCGGTAGTGAGCATGATAGGCCCGGTAATTAAGTATGGCGATTTTTGCACTTACGGCGCTGATGAGTTGGTTTCATTTATGTACAAAGCTAGTCGCAACCCTAACATAGACGAGATTATTCTTTACATAGACTCCCCAGGTGGTAGTGTGAATGCGATAGCACCTTTTATACAGTTTGGGCTTAACAATAAAAAACCGGTTAAAGTAATTGTAGACCAGGCCTGTAGTTTAGGCTATTGGGCTGCATGTGCCATGGGTGGCTCTATTTACATGGATAACACCATTTCGGGTACGGTAGGCAGTATAGGTGTGCAGCTCTCGTTTATGGATGCGATTCCGTATCACGAGAAAATGGGCTATAAATACCATCGTATTACGCCAGATGAGTCTAGTGAGAAGAATCTCATTTTTGAGGAAGTACTTGCTGGGAATTATGACCGTATTAAAAAGGAGATGCTCTCTCCTATGGCAGTACAATTTCAAGACGCAGTGCGTGCAGCTCGACCGCAACTCGTTGAGGAAAAAGGCGTGCTTAACGGCAAGACCTATTTCTATGCCGACGCTATGCGCCTAGGTCTTATAGACGGTATAGCCAGTATAGAGCAAATGGTGCAAAATAAAAAAGAGCGCTACGAGATAGAGGAATTACGCAGATAGACTGCTATTCAAAATAAATATTAACTAAAAAAAATTAAGTTATGAAATTCTTAATGAAAATGATGGCAATCTTTGCGATGACAAAACTCCCAGAGCTCGCCGAAGATGATTACCGCTTTACTGCTGCCGACAGGGCACAGCTAGCGTTATTGAGTTACAATGAAGATGAGATTGTAGCAATAGAATCGCAGTTTAATGATGAGCTTAAAGCCGTGAACGCGGTTAAGACTGAGCTTGACGATGCACGTGCACAACTTGCCAGCTTGCAAGAAAGTGTAGGGCTCAAAAAAGATGAGATAACTAAGGATGGGCTAGATCCTGGTGGCGGTCAAGCTACACAAGCAAATCCTGAGCTTAATCTTACTGATCAGTTAAAAGCCGTACAGGCCAAGGTAACTAAACTTAAAGCAGACAATGACTTGCTAAGTGCAAAAGATTTACCTGCACCAGCTGTTTTTAAAAATGCAAATATGAAAAATCTAGTACACAGCAATACGCACTTCTTAGGCACTGGCGCTACGTGGGATGCGATTGCAGACAGACCTTGGAACGCACAGGCGGTAGCTGGCAGTACCGTGGCCAGCACTGACTGGGGTGACAGCAATAATTTAGAGCTCTTAAAGGGCGATGCGGAGCACTATGCACGCCAGAACCCGACAACTATTGATTCTCTTTTCCGTGATGTAGAGGGTTATCCCTCGTTTTGGAAAACACGTTTTGACGTTTCTGATAGAGTAGTGGGCGCAAGCATTGTTACCGGCGAGGTAACACAAGCAAGAAAACGTAGCTATTTGCCTAAGACAAAGCAAAAGATTCAAACAGAGGTAGGGTATGTTTTCCCTGTGAATATAGATTTGACTTTTTCTGGCTATGATCTGCAGCAAATAGAAACTAGCTGGTTAAACATGTGGAACAAAGAGGGGACTTCTCCTTTTAAAATGCATTTTGTAACATACTTACTAGTCGAGATAAGCAAGCAGGCGCGTTTAGAAGATCGTTATGCGGGCATTAAAGGTATTTACTCTCCTATTCCTGATGGTTTAGAAATACCAGGAAAGGCCGAAGAGCGCATGAATGGGCTTCTTAAAACACTTTGGGATGGAATTTATGTAGACGGTAAGGTAAAAACTGTTAACCAGTCTGAGCCTACTGCTGCAAACATGTACTTTCATGTAAAAGACACGATTCTTAAAAACTTGAAAGAAGAAGTAATTAACGAGCCTAACCTTGTTTATTACCTGTCTGCATCGCACATGCGTTTATATCGCCTTGCGTACAGACGTGAGTTTGGTGTACAAATGGATTTTACAGGCGAGACTGAGTCTGTTAAAGATCACGAAAACATCAAGTTGTGCGTACTGCGCGATTTAGAGGGGTCTAATATTCACATCATTACTTTTGATGATAATATCGAACCTATGGAAAATCGTGCAAACGAGAAGAATATTTACCGTTTCGACCTAGACAAACGCGACATGCACGTATTTGGTGATTATAAGACAGGTATTCGTTTCAAGCAGTTAGGTACTAAGGTTGCTGACGGTGACCCGGTATCATTTAAGGTGCAAAGTGTGTGGACTAATGGGCAGCCATTATTTGCGCCTACACACAATGTAACGGTGTATGACGATACCACTGGTATTGTAAATGTGCCATTTAGCGATGTGCGCGTTATGTCTGGTTGGGCTACAGATATTGTAGATATTACTGGCGGCTACCCAGGCATGGTTCTAAAGCTTAGAGGAAATTCTAGTGCAGCTTCAGGCACAGCTGTTAAAGCAAATGCTAAACTGTTAATAGGCACAGATTTTCTATTACGAGCAGACGCTACCTTGTTTTTACTTAAGAACAACAATGGTACGTGGAAACAGATAAAGCGTACCACAAATGCACCTGTAACACCTGAAGGTGCGGCGGTAACATTTACAAGTAATGCAATAGACTCTAATGATGGTGCAAACTTTAGCTACATAGGTACTACCGCGCAAAGTTTAACCAGTATTTCAAATGCTGTTGAGGGCCGCAAGGTAACCATCACACAGTCTGCTACCGGTGCAGGTCGCGCCTTTACCATACCTAATATTGCAGGTAATGTAAGTGTTGCAAGTGCTGCGGTTCTAGACACTGCTGCGGACTTTGTAGAGTTCACGGTAATAGATGGGGTATTCACTGAAACTAACAGAACTATCGCCTAAGGGCGGTAGTTTAAAAACTATAGAGAAATGAGAAAATCAGCTCCAAGAAATGCCATAGCGAGCCCAGGCGCTCCTAGTGCTTTTGAACAAATAATAACCATTATCGCAGCAGACGATGTGCTGTCTGTACCTAGTAGAGACGGCGGCGATGTGACCATGCTAGGCAACATCGTTATGCGTCCTAACGCAAAAATGGAAACCTTTTATGGCACCGTTTCCAAGACCGAAACCGGGTTCGACGCAGAAGGTGACGAAGATGCGATACGCGTAATGCAAAAAGTAAAGGCCGAGCATCCTGGCAACGCAATAGGATCTAAAGAGTTTGCAGCTCACTGGATAGGCATACCATGTTATGTAATAGTAGATTTTTGTGACGCTAATGCGCCAGAGTTTTACGGTACAAAATGTGCGCCCATGAACTTAATGCCTGCAAAGGCACAAGGTAGTGATGGCGACAAATTTACTTTTGAATTTAAGCAGTTTAAAGGTACGCGTTACTTACCAGGTAACTATGCCGGTGCAAAAGTTCTGAACTTTGCAAACCAGCCTGCAGCGTTTGCGCTTGCAATACTTGCGGCAAACAGCACGCAGCAGTACAATCTTGCACCTAGCGCAACAGCGTCTACTGCAATAACCTTTACCAGTGTAACACTGGGTCAGGACGCTACCTTTACCCTTGTGGGTGCAGGCGGTGCAAACCCTGCTACCCTTGCAAACATTGTGACGGGTGCCGTGCAACAGCGTTTAAAAGGCGGTATCAGCTGGGTAGCATTGCCAGGCGCGAGCATTACCTTTAAAGTATTGTTTGACGGTTCGACAACGCTGCTTATAGAGCAATCTAGAAGTTAGAATAAAGTATGTTTGAAATAAAAAAAAGCCTCGCACATGCGGGGCTTTTTAACGTTACAGCAAAACATGACAGGCGGTTGCATTTTTACATAAATATTATAATCTAAAAAATCGAGCCATGAGCGATAAAAAGGAACTTATAGAAATTTGTAACGAGAAGTCGTTGCCAGAGCTGCGGTATAACAAGGCTTTATTATTGGCCTTAAAAACAGGCCTGCACAACCTGCGATATTATAACGCTGGTGCATTCAGTATAGAGCGACTGGACTCGCTTATTTTTGACCTTAAGATGCATTTGTCTGTAGGCGATTTAGATATCGCTCAGGCTGCGCCTGGTGGCGTAGAAGATGTTGCCATGCCAGGTGTCGATATTGAATCAGAAGCTTTACAAGCAGCTTTACATGCAGCGTTAGAAAGCGCAAAAGACCTTGCAAAAGACGGTTTTAAAATAGCTACAATGTACCCATTTATAGACGATGCAGCTACGCCAGACGTGTTAAAAGTCTTGGTAAGTGATATGATGACGGCATACCGTGCTTTTGTATCGGGTCATGGCGAGCTCAGTATTCTTATATACGGCGACGAGGCGCAAGGCATACCAGCGACAACACTTACAGCAGAGCAACTGTTTGAACTAGGCGGCGCAGTTATCGCGCACTGGCAGTTAAACGAGCTCATTCATGAGGAACTTACCTACTACGGGGAATTTAAAAAAGTGTTGGGTGCTCACCCTAAACTTAAAGAACTCCTGCTTGCCCAAAAACTAGAAGCCCTAGACCTTGCAAAGTACCCAGAGCGCATTAAGCAATGCGAGCGCAACATATTGAGCAACACAAAAAAGCTTACCACAGCAAAGAGTGACGCTAGCCGCGCGACCATACAGCAACGTATAAATGAGTATGTGACTGAGAAAGAAGCGATGGAAGCTGTGCTTAAAGAGGCGGCCTCTAAACAACTTGCTGCTGGCGAGGTGCTAGATGCTCAGGACGTGATTGCAGAACCAGAAGTAGATGCCAGCGAGTAAAGGACTTATAGATATTGCAGCAAGGCGCAAAGCGCTAGAAAAGCAAAAAAAAAGCGAGCAGTACCTTTCGAGGTATCTGCTCGCTCATTTTCAGAAACTAGGAAACGTAAAGCGCGATTTAAAACGATTACCGCAAGACAAGGAGTTCTTTTTCTTGCATTCAGATAAGTCTTTTAATGCCTTTACCTTCATACCATTTGTGGGCGAGCTGCACCATATAAAACACATGTATGCCTGCACATACAGTCTTGCAGCAAGTGTGGTAGATGCGTTTATAGAAATGCACGACACGGGCATGATATCGAGCATGACGCTGCTTATAAGTGACTCTATGATACAGCGCAATCCCACGACCATAAACTATTTAAAGAGCATGGCTGCGACAAGGCCTAATGTTAAAGTGCAGTTTGCCTGGACGCATGCAAAAATAACCTTGCTAGATACAGATAATGGGCAGTACGTTATCGAGGGCAGCGGTAACTGGAGCAATAATGCTGCAGTAGAACAATATTTATTTGCACGCGATAGTGACTTGTACCGCTTTCGCGAAAGCTTATTTAAAGAAATAGAGATACGCCATGAGTTTTGAACTAGAAGGCAGAGACTACGAGCAAATTACCGAGTACAGCGAGCTGGGTTTCTCTTGGCGCGAAATAGCGAAAGTTCTGCAGCTTAACGTTGCTTCTTTTAGAAACGAATGGCTCAATACTAAAAGCCTGGTACGTGATGCCTATGAATTGGGAAAGCTACAGGTAAAAGCAGATCTGCAGCTTAAAAAAGTTACCGATGCTCGTGCCGGTAACATGACCATGATACAAATGGTAGAAAATGACGAGGCAGCTCGCCACCTGCAGGAACTCAAAGAAAAACACTTGTACGATGGGTAAGTTAGCAAAGGGACTTGATATATCTCAAATAGACCTGTCAGACATCTACGCATTTGTAGATCACGGCGACCGCAGCGATGCGCCCGTTGCCATTGTGCAATACCTAGACTATATGGAAAAGGTGCGCTGCATGCACAACCGTATAGATGAGTATGGCCATAGAGATTTAATTGTAAAACATCTTGTAAAAGTAGAAGGTTTCTCGCGCGAGCTCGCTTGCCGTGTGCATGACGATGCCATGGAGTATTTTCATGCAGAGCGAGGAATTTCTAGAGATGCATACCGCAACATCATTGCGGACAAGATGATGAAGAACATAAGCCTCTCGCAAGTTATTGCTAAAGATGTAAAAGACATTATCGCTATTAATAAAAGCTTGTTAGATCTTGCCAAAGTACTACGACTAGATCAGCCTGACCCGATAGAGATAGACGATAGCGTTGTAGAGCCGTGGATTATCTACTCGGTAGATAGCGAAGAGCTCGGGCTACCAGCACTAGATAGAGTTGCCCTGAAGAAACAAATAGCAGCCCTGCCAGATGTTACCGATAAGGTGCGCGATATGGTAGAGATGCATGCAGGCCTGTTGCCGTTTAAGATGTTCCCAAAACGCGAAGACGATGCCTACAAAGATTAGCACAAAAAATGCAAGGTTTGAGTTTGCGTCCTACCCTAAGATGGGGCTAGACCTCGTGTCGCCTAAAAATTTGCTCGTGATTGCAGGTCGTGCTACCGGTAAAACCGCAGACATACTTGCAGAGCGTAGCATGAAAGTGATTAGAGATATGCCTGGGGCATACATTGCATGGGTCGCTGCGACTTATGAAGATGCGCACCGAAATATATTGCCTGTGCTGCTCGAAGGGTGGACCCGCAAGGGTTGGATGGAAGGACGGGACTATGTTGTGGACATAAAACCTCCCGATTCTTGGAAAAAGGCCTACAAGAGGCCGCTTACCTATAAGCATACCATATGCTTTACGAACGGTACCATTATGATTATAGGCTCGCTCGATCAACCATCATCGCTTGCGGGTAATTCTTACCAGCATATTTTTGGCGACGAGGCAAAGCATCTAGATTTTAGTAAGCTTAAAAAGCTCATGCCCGCCATACGTGGTGAGTATGTGCGTTTTTGCCATAGTATATATTATCGTGGCGTGTCTTTTACCACAGATATGCCAGACATTTTGGACAAAGAGCACGACTGGATTTTAAACTGGGAAAAGGAAATGGATCAAGAGCGTTGTGAACTAGCCCTGCAAGTAGGCCTCGTTCTTAACGGTATCAAAAGAGATATTAAAAAAGAGTCTGAACGCGGTAATAACACAGCCGTTAATAAACTGCTGGGTAGTTTAAAACGCTGGACTATAGACTGGACGCGTGCGCGTAAAGATCTGACACTTTTCTACACAACGAGCAGCTATACAAATGCGCGAGTACTGTCAGTAGACTACTTTAAAGACTCGCTTGTGGCTTTAGGTCCTACGGAATTTATGAAATCGGTAGTGAGCTTAAAGCCTATTTTAAACAAGGGAGAGAGTTTTTACCCGACTCTGGGCGAGCATCACTTTTTTAATAACGGTATTGTAGACGGTTATTATGAAAAGTTCTCGTTAAAAGAAGAAATCAAATATAGCTGGAAAGCTCTTAAATTTTTAGACAAAAACCTGCCTTTGGAAATAGGGCTTGACTTTGGCAATCAATGCTCTATGGTGATCGGACAGCGACGTGGTAATTATTACTATGTTCTTAAAGAGTTTTATTCACTGGCACCAGACGATTTAGAAGATATGTGTAAAGATTTCCTTGCGTTCTTTGCAGGTTTCCCAACGCAGGTGATACGTGCCTATTATGATAGGTCAGGTAACCAGAACCGCGCAACAAAAAGAGACTATGCAACATGGCTTTCAGAAAGTTTAACAAAAGCAGACAACCATATAACAGGCTGGCGAGTAGAACTGATGTCACGCGGTCAGGCAACGATAGGGCAAGACGCGGAATATTTGTTCATGAAACGCCTTTATGGTGGTTACAATAGTAAAATGCCTAAGATTTTAATCGATAAACTTATGTGTCCGTACTTTGCCACAAGCATACAGGCGACTCGCACATCGTCGCGTAAGGATAAAAATGGTGTTAGCCATATCACTAAGGACAAAAGCTCTGAGAAGACTTTAAAAGGCATTGCCTTAGTTAAGTATTCGACAAATTTCAGTGATGCCGGGAAGTATCTCTTTATGAGAAAAGAGTGGCAACGTATTATGAACGATAAGGAAATCGTTCTAGCAGATCCCGATTTTGTTGGGAACTGATAAAAAGCCAGCGCTGCTCGGTTAGAGCAGCGCTGGATTTTTTTTAGTATTTAAGCGTTACGATTGCTTTTATTGTGATGTCTGGTCGTTCGTTGCTCCATATTTGGTGAAGTTTAACATCTTGGGTCCTGCGCACTGCAAATCCTATGTCTGTTAAGTCGGCATTTCTAAAAACTGCTATACAGTCGCTGCCGTTGTAGTCTACTTTAGTACTTTGTACGCTTATTAGTGCAGAGTACACCAGTTCTAAGAACTTGGGCTCATACGTTTGTAAAGGGCATATTGTTGCGGTCATTTTTTTGTTGTAGATTTGTACTGTGATTATTTGTTGTAGTCATAAATTAAAAACCCCTTGCGATAGCCGTTGCAAGGGGTTTTGCTTGTTGTTAAATGTGGTAACTCACTATCTCGTTACCGCTTTGCTCGATAAGATCTAGGAGTTTATCCTCAATGCCTAATTTAAGCTTTGCGATTACCTGCGAGTTGCTTATCTCAAAACATAAATCGCCGCAATGCAAAACAAGCTTTTCATTTAGCCCATCGGTTCCCACGTTAAAACTGTCTAGTTCATCTTTTTTTTCTAGGAGCTTTGTGTGCCTATCTGCGATTTTCTGAAACAATTCTAACCTTTTAATCCTGGACACAGGCGACGGGTTAATAATTTCTTTGACCTCTTGTATAGTGGTCTTTTTAGCTGCCGTTTTTACGGTCGCTTTTTTTACTGGTACTTCAGGTGTTGTAGTCATAACTTAGATTTTTAAAGTTACCTAAATATACGAAAAACTTTCCATATAGTAAAGTTTAATGCACTGTAATACAGTTATTTACAACGTTTTTATAAGGTATTTCATCTAAAATATTATAAAAAAACACCGTTAATAAGATTACAAAAACCGATAAAAAACACATTATCAGGCAACTATCCATACATATTTACAAAGTAAATATGTATGGATGTTTTCTAACCCCAGCCCGCTAGAAACCGTGTTATGCAAAATTTAAAAACCCCGCACGCAGAAATATGATAAATACCTTTAAATGAACTAGTTAAGTTAAAGCCGTTTCACGACCCAACCAGTACCCGCCTAGCGCAGCTTGTCCTAGTTCAACGTTACAGCATACAACGTACTTGCTTCATATCATTGTGGTATGAAAGTAGCAAAGAAAATTCTTAAGCGTATGCGTGCTATGTCTGATGAAGGCGTTCCTTTTAGTATGGAATTCCTATCGCACAACGCAAGTAAGGGGTTGTCTACGGGTGTTAAAATTGTCAACCGTTGTGTCCTTAGACCTGGTTACAATGCGGACCAGTCTCAGTTAAGAGATGTACTCGTACATTATACAGATCTAGACAGTAACAAACCGGGTATATTCTATGCTCCGCTACTTCTTAAATTTCAAAACACATTGTTATGTCGTATAAAGCCGTAGGCCGCAACGCTGGTGTTATGACCACAAGCGACCATTCCTTTTCATTTGAGGTGTTGTCTAATCCACGTGATGTAGATAGCATGCCTGCACCCAGGCATAACCTCGATTGGGGTGATGCGTTTCACCAGCTCGGTGATTTGCGCATCTTTCCATACGGTGGTGATAATAGGTTACCTCTGGTCGTTCGAGACATCGTTAAGAACAACAATGAGGCACCTGGTATACTTAAGAAGAAAGCACAGTTAATGTACGGTCATGGACCTTACCTGTGCACGCACACCTTTGAACAGGGTGCACCAGTAACTGACTGGCAGGCTATGGTACAGGTACAGGCGTGGCTAGACTCATGGGACTATAAAGAATATATGCGTAAAGCCATAGTAGACTACTGCCACATGGACGCTTTCTTTTCTATATATGTGCCCGCTGGTAGTACGCTTACTGGTGCGGCATACATTAATAGATTGGAACATGTCACGTTATCTCGTGGCAGGTTGGCCACAGACTCACCTACTTTTAACTACACCCCTAAGTATGGCATTGTAGGTGAGCGGCCATTTGGATCGTTACAAACGCTTAATGAGGCGTATAAGGTATACCCCTTGTTTGATATGGCAAATGTGCCGAAACAACACAGCCTGCAATACAGCAGTATGTATTCCTTTTGTCAGGATGTATATGCGGTACCAGATATATTCGGCGTGCTGTCGTGGCTTAGACAGTCCAACAATGTGCCTTTATTATTTGAGGCATTCCTTAAGAATGGTATCAGTCCTAAATACCACGTAACAAGCCCAGCACAGTATTGGGACAAAAAGCGTGAGCAGTTGCAAGCGAGGTTTGAGAACGACCCAGTAAAGAAGTATGAGGAAAGCATGCTTGACGAGATGAAGCAGGATATATTGAGAAGTATAGGTAAGGTTCTAGGCGGGGTTGACAATGTCGGTAAGTTCTGGCATACCGAGGTTTTTTATGACGAGAGCGGTATGGATTTAAAGGAATTAGGTTGGAAAATAAATCCTATCGAGCAAAACGTTAAAGATTTTGTTGAGGCTTATATAAAGCTAAGTGAGCGTGCTGCCTATGCTATAAGTACCGGGTTGAACATGAATGCCAGCTTAGCAAATGTAGATTCAAACAATCGTGCAAACAGCGGTAGTACTCAAATGTATGCGCACAACAATCACATGAGCGGTATGGCTATGGACGAGGCTATCGTATGCGGACCTATAAACAATGCTATTAAAATAAACTTTCCTGGGGTAGATTGTCATCTTGCATTTTATAGGCCAGTGGTTAAACAACAGCAAGAAATAACACCTGACAAACGCAACGCTAATCTAGAATAATATGGACTTACTTTTTAACGACGACAATGGTGGTGAGCAGGTTAAAACGCTGTTAGGCTGGGTAGATGCTGATTTTGGTTTTATACACATGAAACGCGAGGTAACACTTGCATCACGTGGGTTGTATAAGCTTATAGGCGGTACCACTTATGATGCGATACATGCAGCGTATGAAGCTAGTGAGCTTACTGAGATAGTGGAAACCGCGCAGGCGGCCATACTGCTAGACGCCTACCGCCAGTATGTTCCTAATATGGATCTATCTCACACACCAGACGGGCGCAAAATGCGTTCAGATGAGCATAGTAAAGTGCCTATGGAGTATATGCTCGACCGTTCAAACGAGAACTTAGAGCGCAAGTACTTTCAAGCGCTAGACCATCTTATAGAATTAATGGAATCTGAGGATAGCGGTCTTGATGCTTGGATAGCCTCTGATGAGTATGCAGCCATGCATAGTACATGGGTAGCCACTACCGCGCAGCTGCAGGAATTTTTTCCTGACGGTAACAGGCTTATACTTCTTAAACTTATGCCAGAACTGAAACGTATTCAGCGCAATCATATTAAGTCTAAACTGCTGGCAGCAACGTATACTACCATAGATACGGCTATTAAAGAGCGCAGCGCTATTGAGGACGACACCATGCAGCGCATGTTAGATCTATCGCGTGAGGTTATGATTTATTATGCTATTTCTTGGGCGTTTTTAAGATTACAGGTAACCATTTTTCCTGAAGGCGTGTTGCAGTTCTTCAGTAGCGAGCGCGCAAGTACAAGAGGAAAAGCCGTACCGTTGGGGACTAAGGTTCAAGAAGTTTCTAACTACTATAAGCGGGACGCAATAGCGCGCGCCGTAGAGCTCGACGACTTGCTTCAATCGCTTAAACCTGTTGAAAAACGTACCTACAGCACCGGCGTGCATCTTAACGATAACGATAATTTTATTTCACTTTAAATTTTATTTATGGCTACGGCAACCAGAAGAGTACCAGGACTTAAAAACCCTATTAACTTCATTAAATACCTTATAGATCGTATTTATGTTAAGTTTTACTTGTACCTCGCTCGCAAGCAGGGTGCAAAACGCAAGGCGGTTATAAAAACCGTGCGACAGCTCGTGTTAGATTTTTATGACATAGGTCGTAGGTCTAAGTATATACCAAAAGAGATTAAGACGAGAGCGCAGCTGCGACAGCATATATTATTTTTTCACGGCGACGCCTTGGCCGCTCAGGGGTTGCGTTTAGACGTTAAACTTAAAATAAAGGTGCTTTAATATGGTTGGCATTAAGCTACATGGCGAGTCTAAGACGCGCTACCTTCCCACTGCGCTATCACAATGCGATAGGCAACAGGCGCGCGATGTTTCTCACGCCCTTTTTGCATATATGGGTGGCGATATTCCCTTAAACCAGTTAAATACGCAGATCGTGTGTGCCGTACTTAATTTGCGTAAAACCACTACCAAAAATACGGACACGATTAATGAGAATCTTTTCAGGCTTAGTGAGTTGCTTACAGGTTTTTATGAGCATTCTGACGATGGCAAGCTCAAGGTGCTTGCGCAGTTTGACGATAATCCATTCCCATGGCTGCGACCTATGCTCACTAAATATTACGGTCCTAAGCAAATATTTGAAAACATAAATTTTGGGCAGTATGTCGATGCCTTAGACCCTTTTGCCGACTTTGCCGACACCGGCGATATGATCTTTCTTGATACGTTACTTGCTATACTCTTTGTTCCTAGCGTTACGCTTTCGCGTAAGCATAAACATCACAGCCCTAAAGCGATTAAACAACGTGCGCGTACGTTTAGATCTTTGGATATAGGGTATAAATTTGGTTTTTACCTTTATTTTGCGAGCTTTCAGGAGTATCTGCAAAGTGCCAAAGTATACCGCGAGGGCAGGGAGTTAGACCTTTCTATACTATTTAAACCGTTACCGGGGGAAGACACGGCAGTTCCTAGCGACTTGCCGGGGTTGGGTATGCTCAGTCTACAATATGCCATGGCGCAGTCGGGCATTTTTGGCGATAACGATAGGTTACGTGCGCAGCCGTTTTGGAACATAATACCGCGCATGTACGACATGCGTAAAGAAGACTATGATAAAGCAATGGCACATAAAAAAGCAAATCAATGATAAATTTAGACCACGTTACCGCCTTTTCTGAGCTGCTCGCTCATGAGGTTCCGGGCATTAACCATTTTGAAGAAGCGCTAGATGTAGATCATATCACCACAAATATTGCTTCTATAACCAGTGCAATGAACGACGTGCTTTATCTTATGACGCCGCAATATCATGACGATCTTACTAACGCAGATGCGATTAAAAGTTTTGTCACGGTAGACTGGTTTGTGCTGCGTAAAACTAACAGTAAGGGTGGTCGCAAAGCGCATATAGACAACATGAAAGGCACACTGGCCAGTTGTGCCGAAATACGCGCCTATATCTTTAGGTATAGCCGTGGTGAGGGCGTGGCAGCTTGTGGTGGCTGGTTGCGCAACCTTTTTCCTGATGGTGATTTAAGTATAACACCCGTGTATCACATGGCGCAGCTCTTTGGCTGGCACATACGTTTAGTAGTAAAAAGTTATGGATAGTACAGTAAAAAAGCAGGTGCATGCAGCATTTAGCGCACTGGTTCTTAAAAAAAACGCAGCAACCCATCTAGGGTTATCGCATGTTATAGTCTCGCATTACCGCAGTCGCGGTGCGAGCTTTGCAAAACAGTTAGAGGTGTTGTTTAATGCAGGTCTACTGCGGTTTAAAGATGAGTGGGATGATACAGCCCCTTGAACAGGTCTTGCAAGGCCGTTTTATAAAAAACGTTTTTGAGGAGCAGGGGCGTGATCTCTTAAAGTCTATGGATCAGGTTATGCGCTCTCGGGGTTTCTCAAATCCTGCGTTTTATGACCGCACTATTACCGCGACAGAGCAATCGCTTATATATGAGCACAGTCTTTTAAATCGTTTTGTCAACATGCGCCACAACACGATAAATGGTTCTAGAATAAAGCGCAGAGCGCACCCAGTGCACAACCAGATACTGTATGGTCATGCAAATGATATTATCTACAGGCTTATGTATGGCTTTACACAAGCCGTACGAGAAGAGATGGCACGAGTAGATTTACATTCGTAGTGCGTTTATTACTTTAATAACACTATTTTTATTTTTAATATAAATCTATAATTATGAGTAAGATCGACCAGAAAAAATTGAGTAAAAAAAATCTATCCACAGTTAGAGAAGAACTAGCGTTGCTAGACACGCCACAGGCGCACGAGCAAACTTTTAAGTTAATGTATACGGCATTTTTAGAAAGCGACTGGGCAAACGATCGCGATAAACGCGTGCAGGTCATGGTGTTTTACCAAACCCTTAAGGACTCTTTTTGAGTCCTTTTTTCGTTTATATTTGGGGCTAATCTTAAAACTATCATATATGAAGACTTATTTATTGGCTATTGTTTTAGTAGCTGTCAGTTGTAAAAAAGCAGAAATTGTAGAGAGCGAAGTTTATTCTCAGGACGTTATAAGCAAACACACAGTTTCGAAAATTAGCTATGATACGGGCAATGATGTTGTAGGTTCTATCCTAGATTACGTTGTCTTATCAGATAGCTTAACAGACTTATCTAAGGGTCCTGATTTTTATGAGATCGTGAAAGAATCAGGTATAAGATGTATAGGTTTTGGTTTGAAAGGAAAACACATGACCAACACATTTGTATATTTAAATGATTCTTTGTACGATGATAGCAAGGCTAATTGGGCATATCACATTAATTTTGATGGGGTACGCAAGATGACTACGATTAATAGAGTTGACGAATTAAGTTCTGCAGATGAAAAACAATTAGAACGTTTGGAGGCATTGTGTAAGATTAATGGCATAACCTTTTGTATTTTGTCTAGGGAAACTATGGATATTGAAAATCAATATTTTGATATGATAGAGAGTAAAGGTTTGCGCTATAATAGTGATGCGTTGGAGTATGAGAAAAAGATTTTATGGGCTAAATATAATATGCCTTTTAAGGATAAAACACTTTTAATGGTGTTTGCAGATCGTATGTGCGGGTAATCTTTATGCAACCACATATCGTAAAACTACATATATGTAGATTTTAAATATTAAATTTACACATACGTATATAAGCCGTTGATTTTCAACGGTTTTTTTGTGTTTTCTTTGGTAGTTAGTTTTTTTTGTCCGTTGTTTGCAATGTCAAAAACTCATAGGGAATATCTCTATACACTTACTAATCGGGCCAGATGGTGCGCCGCAATCGAAAGACGGCTAAATCTCACTCTATGTGTTTTTGACACACCTGTACTGGCCTACAGAGATTTAATATTATGTCAAAAACACAAATTACCCAAGAAAAACCGTCCACGATTATACTGGACCACACCGCATCTGGCGCAATAGACCAAGAGCACTTGTTAAACCTGCAATTTCCTAGTGAGCAACACCTGCCACAAGAGCATCGCATTACACACAAAGCCATAGCGCAGCGTCCACTGGTGCGTAATGTGGTAGAGGATCACGATGGCTCTGAAACGGTATATTATGAAACTGCGCTCGATGACAACATTAGTTTGTTCTACGCCAGTTATGAACCAGGCACGGTTGAGATCACACGTCGTGCGGGTCATGATAATATGAAGGCATCGTCCATCTTTACGCAAGATATGCGCGTTGTAGATCTGTTTCTAAGCTTTTATCGCAGGTAATGCGTGCGCATTATCGCAATCGCCTGCAGGTAACTTCGGACCAGGGCGAGACCATAGACGCAGGCGCGCTATGGATAGAAGACAGTATAGTTGCTAAAATGGTGGTACTGGTAGATGATGATGCCCATCACACCACACAGCGAGACGATAATTTCTACATGGTAGATATAGACTAAAAGCAAAAGCCCCGTACAGTATTTGTACGGGGCTTTTTAATTTTATCGTAGCACATCTGCCACGATAAAATTTCATTGAATTAATCCTTAAACAAACTTAACTGCTGGCGTATCGCTTTCGTTTTTGCTTTACCGGCATTTTTATGGTTGCGCTCAGCTTCAAAATAAGCTACTGCAGCATCAGTTCCACCGTTAGTAATCAGTTCATTTTTTAACGTTGCCATTTCTTGCGCAGCTGCTTCTTGACGTGCATGTGCATCCCAGTGCTTTTTGTAACTACCAAAAATGATTTCATCCATGGTAGAAAAAATCCAGACTTCTAAATCTGAATCTAACCACGCGGCAAATTTTAATGCAAGGCGCCGGTCAAAATACATACCGTTTCTTCCTTTCCACTGGGTTAATACTCCTCCATTTGGAGGAGTATTAGGTGAGGTTTCTAAAGATTTTATAAATCTTTTTGTGTGGTCTGCTTTTAGGAAATTGTCAATTCTCTTCCCAAAAAGCTTGGCCATTTCCGTCGCATTGACCATAACGTTTTGGTCAGTTCCGTTTACAAGGAAACTTATTTGCGTTTCCTGGTACATAAATTCTAGTGTTTTCATACTATATCGGTTTTTAAGTGAGCATAAATATACATATATGTGCACTTATATACAAAATTGTATATTTTTACCTATATTTGAGCTTCATAAGGTATATTTGGTTTTAGACTTAAGGGCATGCAGTAGCATGCTCTTTTGTTGTTTATAGGCATTCCGTGAACGTTACAGCAAGAACTATTGCGTGCGTGTATCATTGTGTTTTAATCACGCACCATGGCAAAAACAGTTGCAAACGAGAAGTTTAGGTTTGAATACACCATCGCTGGCGACGATGCAAAAAAAGAACTGGGTGATCTAGAGCTCGCTACGCGTAAGGTTAACGAAGAGAACAAAGAACTGCGTCTAGAAAAAGGCCGCCTGGCTGCACAAAACAAGCAAAACACGCAAGAATATAAAGACCTCACAGCGCGCATTAAGGAGAATACAAACACGGTTACCGCAAACAAGGCACGCATGGAAGTGCTGCGTGGCGAGATAGGCCTTACAGGTCTAACCATGAAGCAGCTCAGTGCCGAAGCTTCTAAGTTAAAGCTGCAGTTGCATAATATGACACCGGGCACGGCGCAGTATAAAGCCTTTGAGGCCAGATTACAGGCGGTAGATGCTCGCATGCGAGAACTGCGCACCGGCGCACGTGCAACCGAATCTAGCATGTCGCGTTGGGCTGGTGGGTTTAATAAATATGCTGCGCTTGCAGCGGGTTTTGCGGCTGTGCTTACAGGTGTTGTTTTTAAGCTTCAAGAGGTCATAGACTTTAATGGTAAGATGTCTGAAAGCATGTCTGACGTGCAAAAGACTACAGGTATGGCAAAGTCAGAGGTTGAGGACCTTGCTAAAGGTTTTGGTATGTTGCAAACTAGGACCAGCCGTATAAATTTGCTAAGTATAGCCGAGCAAGGTGGGCGTATAGGCATTGCCAAGGAAGAAATTGCAGATTTTGTACGAATTATGGACAAGGCCGTTGTCGCATTAGGTGATGAGTTCCCAGGTGGTGCCGAAGAAACTGCAAACAGCCTCGGTAAATTAAAACAGTTGTTTGTGGAGACTCGCGATTTAGGTGTTGACGAGGCTTATAATGGTATAGGTAGCGCGATAAATGAGCTAGGCGCAAATGGTCTTGCAAACGCTCCCAGCTTGGCAAATTTTGCCACGCGTGTAGGTGCAATGCCTGACGCGTTGAGGCCTTCTATTACCGCTGCTTTAGGTTTAGGCGCAGCTTTTCAAGAGTCAGGTCTAGAGGCCGAAGTTTCGGCGCGCGCATACAGTATTTTTTTAGGTGATGTTACGACCAAAAGCGCAAAATTTGCGCAGGTTATGGGTATATCACAGCAAGAAGTTGAAGACCTTGTAAACACAGATCCTACTGCTTTCTTTTTAGAGTTTGCTGAGGGTCTCAAAGGCATGAATGCGACAGAAATTGGAAATACACTCAACTTCTTAGGTCTTAATGCCGATGGCGTTAATAAGATTTTGGGTGCGGCGTCTAGTAATACGCAGTTGTTCCGGGATAAAATGATCCTTGCAAATGACGCGATGCTAGAGGGCACCTCGCTTATAGACGAGTATAACATTAAGAACAATAACTTTCAGGCTACGCTTGATAAAATAGGTAAAACTATACGCGGCGCGTTTGTAAGCGATTTCTTTGTGGGCTTTTTACACGCCGTCGTAAATGGTTTTGCGGTGCTTATAGGTGCTACGGACGATGCTGGTAGCAGCATGAACGCTGTTAGAAAGACCATTGTTTTTTTGACAAAAGTAATATTAATAGCGGGTACTGCTTTTATAAGTTACACAGCTGCGGTTAAACTTGCTGCGTTGTGGACTGACAGGAACACAAAAGCAACCTACCTTATGAACATAGTTCAAAGGGCTGCGGCTTTTAGTACAAGCATGCTTAAAGGCGCTGTTTATTTACTACAAATTGGTTATTATCACTTAACAGGGCAGCTCGCTAGAGCTCGTGGTGCTATGGTTTTATTTACCATGGCTACAAATATGACGCCTTTAGGGGCTATGATAGGCTTGATTGCAGCTGTTACCGCTGCTTATTTTGCTTTTAGAGATGCTGCTAAAGCTGCGGTGACTCAACAAAATATTTTAAATGATGTGCAGGCAGAGGCTTCTAAAAATACCGCAGAGCAAGTTGCAAAAATTAAGCAGCTTGTTGCTATTGCTAGGGATGAAACAGCAAGTAAAAAGGCACGTCTTGCCGCTATAAAGCAGCTCAACGAGATTGCGCCTGAGTATCTCGGCAACTTAACCTTAGAGAATGTGAAAACGAAAGAAGGTTCAAGATTAATAGACGCTTACGTTGTGGCGTTAAATAAAAAAGCAGTTGCTGAGGCGTTATACTCTCGTAAGGTTGATTTACTTAAAAAACGCAGTGAGGCTGATTATGCCGTGCCTACAGCTGATGGGCCTTTAGGTCTTGGCTCGACCGCACAGGGTATTTCTGATTTTGTCTTTGAACAGTTTGGTATTGAGAACCTACCACAAACTTTAAACGGGATAAGAAAAAGTAAACAAGAACTTTTTAATACGCTTAAAGAAAGTGGCATGTCAGAGTCTGACGCTAAGCAGGTGGCAGGCAGTGCTTACAATAATTATATAAAACAGCGCATTGCTGCTCTTAAAAAGTTTGACGATGAGCTCAGTCTTGTTGAAGCTCTGGAAAAGAAAGCGCTTATAGCTTCCTTAGAGTCTCCAACTGAAACAGCAAGTGGCTCGTCCTTTAATGTGCCAGCTGCTGAGGGTGCAGATGCTGCAAAAAAAGCCAAGGCGACCAAAGAGGCTAGAGACTTGGCTAAGGAGTTAAAAGCCATTATGCATGAAGAAGCTGTAGAACGAGCAAGTCTTATAGTTGACAGCTTTGAACGAGAACTAGCACTTGAAAAATTAAACCATGCTAAGCGTGTTGAAGAGTTGAAAGCACAACTCATAGACATTTCTAAACTTACAGGTGAGGACAAGCGACATGCTTTAGAGATAAACGCCATTATTAATGAACGTATACTGCTTGCTGATAAAACCTTTAATGTTAAAAAAGGAACGTTGCTAGCAAATAACATTGAAGGTGATATAAGCGCCATAAACAGCGGGTATGAGCGTGAGACTTTGGCATTAAAAACAAAGCAAGATATTGATCTCGCGGCTTTTGTTGGCTCTGCAAATGCTAGAAAACAGTTTATAAAGGTGCAGCAGCAAGAAGAGCTTGCTATGCACGTGGAGCATGCTCAGGCATTAACGGCTTTGATGGAGGGTGTTTTAGCTTCAGAAAGTTATGAGGAACTAGAACTGGTTCTTTTGTCTGATGCTGAAAAGTTAAAGTTGTTAGACCAGATAAAAGTATTAAAGGCTAAACTTGCAGAGTTAGGTGTTTCTCAGGCTGATTTAAATAATCTTACCAAAGATGGTGATAATGGTCCGTTTGGCGATGGACCCATTTCTGGTGTAGATGTTCTTGGCTTTTCTGTTGCCGACTGGATCAATACATATAAAAGTTTGGACACATTGCAAGGGAGACTTGCTGGTGTAGGTCAGGCAATAGGTGCGCTGTCTAATATATATGCCGGGTATAGCGGCATGATGCAGGCTCGTGAGCAGCAAGACATGCAGGTTTTTGCGCGCAACCAAGAGCAGCGCAGGGATGCGTTGCAACGCAGGTTAGATGGGGGCTTTATAAATCAACAGCAATATAACAAGGCCGTGCAGGCCATGGAACAAGAAGCTGCTAAAAAGCAAGCAGAGCTTGATTACAATCGTGCAAAGCGTGAGCAGCTAATGGCTGTAGCTGGCATTATATCTAATGGTGCTATGGCTGTGGCTAAGGCCATCGCTGCGAGCCCGCTTACCGTTGGTATGCCTTGGTCGGGTATAATCGCAGGTCAGACCGCTTTGCAGTTAGGCTTTGCTTTAGCAACCCCACTACCTGCTAAAGGTTTTGAAGACGGCCTCTACAACACAATGGCTATACAGCGTGAGCAAGACGGTAAGGTTTTTAACGCTGCCCGTGGTGGTCGCTCGAGCAGTGGGCTTGTTTCTAAGCCTACATATTTTACAACCTCTACCGGTGGTTTTCTTGCGGGCGAGAACTCTACCAGTTCAGACCCAGAGATGATTATAGATCGCAAGACATTGCGTGGTTTTCATCCATCTCTTAAATCGTCATTGTACCGCGAGGTGGCACGTTCACAAGGTTTTGAGCAAGGCTATTATCCGCAAGGTAACAGCAGCGCTACTGGCGCTGGCGCGATGCCTTCAGGCGATAGTGTGAGGCTAGAAGATCTTATAGCTCAAAACAATGCATTTCTTAAATTTCTTATAGATAACGGTGTAAGCGCATACATGTCTAAGGACATGCGCAACACGCAGTCGTTGCAAGACGAGCTAGATCGTTATCAAAAACTCATAAATAAATCACGAGCATAATGTCATATACTGTTTATACACAACAAAAAGTCTTTAACGACAACACCATAAATGTAGCCATAAACGCGCTGTACGACTTCATAGACAAGCGGGATCAGTTCGATTTAAACGACTTCGGCCTCTCGGGCAATCCTGCCATTATGGTGCAAGATGAGAAAAACATCTTGCCTGTACGGGTTATACCGTTTATTACCGCAAATCTTGAAATATTTACGCTTATCCGGGTGGATTTAAAAACGATATGGCCAGGATCTCAAATGGTGGCTTTTGAAGACTGCCTGCAGGTAGTTTACAATCAGCGATTTTATGAGTTCTGGTTGCACATCGCTGATGAGGACTTTAGTATTATAAATTTTAACGGTGTTAGCGTGCAGCTGGCAAGTACTATTTCTGACAACTTAAAATAACAAATTATGCCTTTAAACTTTTTCTTTGGTATACCGCGGTTTTCAGCGGTATCTACCCGCCCTTTTATAAGAAACTGGCTTTTCACGCCCGATGCTGTAGCGGTTACCAGCAGCATACCATCGTCTAGCTTCACGCCGCCACCGCAATCTATAACCGTGCAGGTCCGCAATTACGCGCAAACTCCGTTTGCTGCCACACATAGTAATTTTTCACTTTCTGTAACCGTTGACAACAGCGGTATACAAGGTGACGTGTTGAGCGTTACATCACCATCGCACAACATTGCTGCGCCCATACCTGTGGTACCAGCCTTGCAGCCGCTGCAAATTGTTGCGGCTTTTAATGACGTTTCTGTGATTTTAGAAGGGGTCTATTTATTGTTTATTAATTTTACGGTAAGTGCTATGAACGAGGGCTCTGGTCTCGTAGAGGTTATAGAACAACGTGCTGTACAGGTAACGTTTAACCGCGTGGGATCTTCCATTAACGTGCTAGTGCCCCGCACGATTAACCTGGCTTATCTTAAGGGAACGAATAATACACCTACAGAGGTACATGCTTTTGATGTTTTCCCAGCTGCTTTTTCAGGCATTATGAATTGGAATTTAACGCACGGCCCTAATTTGGCTGTAAGTATTCCTGGCGTGGCTATCTCTTTGCCATTAGGTGGTAGCCGTGTGAACGGCACAGGCGTACAGGCGGGTACGGTATCGCCTACGTTGCTATGGGAACAACGCCCGGCGGGCACCTATAGCGAGATTATACAGGTGTATTTTAACATATGGCAGGCCACGCTTGGCATTGCCGTTAACGTAGCGGTGTTTGACTTACCCGGTGCGACTGTTAGTCCGTCGCTTTTTGAGTTTCGCACTACGGCACCTGCAAATCCAGCGGCACAGTTTTTAGACATCTTTGCTACTGGTGCAGTTGTTCTTACCGCCCCGCCTTGGCTGCTCGTGGTTTCGGCAGGCGGTGCAAATAGTACACGCTATGAGGTGCGGCCTATAGATGTCGGCAATTTCTCTCGTGGCCAGTTTAACGGTGACATCGTGGTTACCATAGGCAGTCAGATTCTTACCGTGCCAGTCTTTTATCAGGTGAACGACGATTTAATAACAAATCTAGAAACTGCGCTTCCTAATTTTACGCTAGACAAAAAGTTTGTCGCTGTTGGCGGCTATGACCAGAACCACTTATTACAAGTAACTACTACGGGCCTATCGTACACCATGGCAGGCAACACCATACCTTTTAGCGATGTGCAGCGAGTGCCTTTCTTTGATTTTAATGCCCGGTATGTGCTGGGCAAGCTCATAAATCAGGCAATGTATGTACCTACTGCTGCTGATGTGCTCTTACCACAGCTGCTCACGCTGTTTAATACGCCAGGCGTTGCGGCGGCACTAGACTATGTTGCGTATACCGTGACAGACATTAATATGAAGGTGATAGACAGGCGCACTAACGTAACTGCATATGAGCGTAGCTTGAGTTCTATTAAGTGGGTTCCCGGGACCTCGCCGCTTAATCGTGTAGACAACAGGGGCGTGCTCAGTTTCCAGCCGCGCGTGTCACGTATAACCACGCAAGGTGTACACTTTTTTAACGTTTTTAACTTTGTCACTGGTGCTGTTGTCGTGCACACAAATGGTGTTGAAACGGCTGCGTACACCATTTCTGGTGACCAGATACCGTTTAAACGTATTACCATAAATGGCGCAAGCTACCTCGAGGGCGACCGTGTGAGTGTGAGTGTTAACTATGTTGATGGCGCAGGTTTGGCGCAAAGTATACGGGAGTTCGTACTTATATACCCAGAGACAGAGCGCAGTTTGCATATTGCTTTTATCACGCCTTATCATACCTGCGAGCTGCTAGAGTGTACAGGTCAGCTGTTGAGCGGTAGCGCATACCAGCGCCGCAGTAACACCGTTTTGCGCGACGATGTGAGTATCGTGCAGCATGTAGACGTGAACCGCGATGACCAGCTTATGTTACAAACAGGTGTGATACCGGCAGACCAGCGTGTTACTGTAGACTTGCTCAAGCGCAGTCTCAGGGCATGGCTTATACACCCTGTAGACGGTGTGATAGAGATAAGCGTTACCAGTGCAGAACTTGCACACAGCGACACAGAGCTGTTCTTGCACATGTACGATTTAGAATTCACCATTAACAGATCAACCGATGCGCAAATTCACCTTTTCTAACCACGAGATAGACCTTAATGAACGGGAAATTACTGTGGTGACAGAAAACCACTGGTTTTCAGATAGCTTTTTTACTAAGTTTTCTTTTCCTGTAGAGCTTGTGCTCACTCCTGAGCTTAACATGGCGCTAGGCAATATTGTTGAGCATACAAGCCAAAATATACGCTCATACATAGACGGCTATTATTATGAGTTTGGAGCAGAACATAAGGCCGTGCTAGAATTAGAGCGCCTTACAAACGTTGCGAGCTTTGTCATACGCTTTGGTTTTGAGGAGCTGCCTAATTGGAATAAAAAACTCGCGGCATTGCCGCTAGATCGCACGGACATTACGGGCACGACTATACGCGCACATGCCACATCGTTGTTGAACACTTCTTTTCCTGTTGTGAACTATGCCTTCCCGCAAATACATATTAATGCTTTAGATAGCGCATCTGCGCAATGGCAATATTTTAGTGAGCGTATAAACGCCCGCGATAACGGAGCGTTTCTTACAAATGATTATGATGTTGTTAGAGATGAGCAGGTGAACAGAACCATAATGCAACCATTGCCGCACATATTGCATGTAATTCAAGCAGGATTTGCAGATCTAGGCTTTACTGTGAACGGTGATATTTTTAGTGATCCCGCTTTCGCGAAAGCGTATATATTCCATTTTTCAGAGTATTATCGAAGCTTTACTGGTGACAATGTAGAATTTACAAGCGATAGAGCAGCTCATAATGGCACAAGATATGTCAATCCAAATAACGGCCAGACTACAGCTGATTTTAATTTTGCGGTGCAGACGGCTGCGCTAGTACCTGGCGTGTACGTGGTTTCCGGCACGGCGATATCCTATGGCGACCAGGACTATATTCGTTTTCAAATAGGTAACCGCGTACTTTTCCGTGGTGACGGTTTGTTCGGTATCGCGCGCAAAGATTATTACATAGATTTTACTTTTGAGGTATTGCCTGGTGGTGACAATGTCTTAAAGGTTTTTGCGGCGCAGTTTAATTATATAGTAGATTTTGAAGGCTCTTTGAGTTATAATGATTTCTGGTTAGATGTTACCGTTGGTCAGATAGCGCGATACGATATAAACGGCAATCTTGTAAGTGCACTTATAGATGCGAGCATCATAGATCTTAGGAAGTGCGTTCCTGACATCACCTTTGGTCAGTTCATGACCATTTTGAAGAATCGTTTTGCAATAGATATCGTGCCACAGGGTTTAAACTACCGGATAGATTTAGTTAAAAACCAGATTGATGCTAACGAAATAATAGATTTGAGCGGTTATGAGGCGCGATATCCTGAGCGCACTTCTACACAGGGCGATACATACGTCCTTAAATATCCCGATATAGACAGCGAGGATTTTACAGACCGCAGCCTTCTTATATCACGTGACGGGGTTGAACCGTTAGACTCACAATCGTTGGGCAGCGACACGCAAGAAGTGCCTATTGATTTCTTGCCATTGCCATTAAAGGCAATAACATCACGACGTACAGCTGTGCAGTTAGAAGACGACGCGAGCGCGCTATATATCGTGCGTTACGACGGGTTGCAGAATGGCGAGAATATGTGTGTGGATAGCGGTCTTGCTTTGCTAGACGGCTATAACACCTATCTTTCTCGTGTCTACGACTATATAATTAACGCCAAGCCTTATCAGTTTTCAGTTGTATTGCCTGAACTGCTTGCCAAACAAATTAAACAGCGAAGCCGTATTTTTATATACAATCAAATTTTTGTAATAAAAAAAACCCAGACCACAAATCTTGGTAGATCGGTGGTCCAGGTTAAACTAGATTTAATTGCAGCGATTTAGTCGTAAATACTTTTTATGTGCTTCATGCTAGACAGGCTTTCTTCTTCTATAATGTTGACATAGATCATTGTTTCCTTTATCATGCTGTGCCCTAGTATTATCTGTAAATCTGTTACATCACCTGCTTTGCTTCTTAGAAATGCAGTTGCAAACGTGTGACGGCCTGTGTGCATTGTAACATGCTTGTTAATTGCCAGCGTGCGGCATATGGTTTTAAGCGTGCGGTTGAGATGCTCTGGGCTTATTTTCTCTTCAAACAGTCGCTCATCACTGGCTAGTAGTGCTGTGAACTCGCCGCTCGCTGCAATCGTTTGCCGTTTGCCTGTTTTTTTGCTCGTTACTGTTGTTGTCGATTCTATAAATTGCGACCGCTCTATATCTAGCAGCTCGCTTACACGCTTGCCAGTGTAACAGGCTGCAAGAAAATAGCCTACAACCAGTCTGGTTTTAGGTGTTATAAAATCGCTCATGTAATATTCTCGTATACGTTTTACTTCACTTTGCACCAGGTACTCACGTGCCGGATTGGTGCGTTTGATCTTAAAATTGTCTAGGCTCATGGGAAATTGAATTTTGTCGCGTGTCGCTTCCCTCAAGAAGTCTTTAATCGCGCGTAGGTTAGTTTGGATAGTGGTTTTTTTATTACCCATTTTCTCACAGTACTTACCATATCTGCTGGGAAACATATCGTCTATGTCGTGAAAGCATAGGTTCGGGTTAAACCTTTTCAGTTTTTCTATAACGCTTTGATAGCGGCGTTTTGTCCCGCTTGCGATACCAGACTTTTCATTTAATCGGTGTTCAAAATAAGCCGCTACATATACTCGCGGTATTCCATACAAAAATTCCCGACGCAGTATTCCCGCATCTATGGTTTTGCGCATGAGATGGAAATCGGTTTTAATATTGGTTATTGTAGCTTCTATATTTTCTAGCTGTAAGTTTAAACTTTCAGCATGAGGGTGCGAGTCTGTGACTCGCGACCTTAGCGTTACCCAATATTGAGGCAGCACCGATATGCCTATCGGGATACGTTCCCGCTGGTTACTCGATGAAATGTTAAGATATAGCTCGCTATATCCTGTTTTAGAACTTACTTCAGTTCTTTTTGAAATTGAGAATCTTACACTGCTAGTCACAAGAATTTTATTTGTGGCTAGAATTGTGTCCAGATATCCATTTTGCTTATACATATCGTTAAAATTAAGAGTTCCTAACGCTCTTAACCTAATCTCTTTATATACGTGCAAATCACTACTAACACAGGGTTTCCCTTGTAAAAAACCATACTCACGTCTGGACAATCTAAACGTGAGTATGGCATTTTGTGACCTCGACTGGATTCCGTAAACAACGCTAACCTGTTGATTGTTAATACCCTTTACTCTTCGTTGTGTCTGTCTTGTGACACATCTAGTTTCTTGACGGCTTTGTTTAGCTCTTTTAAATGGTACTTGACGTCCTTATATACATCGGTTGTGCTGGTATATTCAGGAGTGTCTTCGTGCACCATTGGTGTGTCTTGTGCGTTTTTTTCTTTAAAAAAAAGGTTATAGTCTACCTGAGGAAAAACATTTTGTATTTCTAACAAGTCTTGATAGTTAGGGTCTCGGCGACCGCGCATCATGTGGTTTACGGCTTCATAATTCTTGCCGCTACGCTCACTGTATTCTCTTTGAGTCATATCTGCACGACCTAAAAGCGCTTTGAATTCTCTGGAAAAATTGCTCATATCTACATATTTGTTAAGAAAGTTTGTATGTTATACATATTTGTATATATTTGCATTGGTAATTAATACGAAACAGTACACATGGCAAACATACATAATATATCTAAATGGTACGATGTGCAGTTGCATACAGCTACCGATTGCGATACGTTTTTTGACGAATATCTTCCCAAGGGCTATCCAGACCTTGTAAGGGATAGAATAGTAAACGATAGCAGTAGTGCTGTGCTGAAAGACAGGCACATATACGACGTGCGCATAGGTAGGGTAAAGAATCTTACTGTTTTTAGCGCACTTCTAGACATTGCAAATCAAAACAAGAAAACTTTAAAAAAAATCAAGGTAACGGCAAAAAAATCCCTTGAATCTATTAACGATTAAATTTAAATTATGACTACAACACACTACCCAGGAATGGTCTCTAGCGACTACGAGCTTTTCCACTACCGCGACGAGCTAAAGTTCATGTCGGACGGTCACATCCAACCTTTTAATAAGCTGCCGCTAGATATTCTAGCAGCTATCCAAGACCTTATAAGTAATGAAACGCAAGACGTTCAGGGTTTTCTTATAAATGGTTTTGAGAACAACCCATGTTCTGGTAATGCGGTGGAAACATTTGCTTACTGCCGTTTCGGTGGCCTGGATTTTACAGCCGATTTTAAGGTGAGTGCCGCTCACTACGAGGGTACTATAAAAATTCAAGATGGTGAGTACTGGGACTGCCCGGTTAGAGGTAGCTGCGCTGCTGAGGGTGTATTGTGTAAAATGCCCGTTGTTAACGGGGAACGCTTGCTACCGGTAGACGTGCAAATCATGAAACTGCTTCATACGAGCGATACAAATGAGATGATTGCAGACAGGTTGGATTTGCCCATGGGAACCTACCACCTTTATAAAAAGAATTTATACCGCAAGCTGGGGAACCTGCAAACGCGGCACGAAGTAACGCGAGTGGCCGACTCTCTAAATATACGTTAAACGGCAAATTTTTACTAACACAGGCGCCTAACCGCCACAAAAAAATCATTATGGACATCAATCAAAATATTGAACAAACAACGCATGAGGCGCTCATGCTTGTTGAAGAAATGAAAACCATCATTAACAAGGTACTACATCACCAGCTCGCTCGTATAGACGCGGTTAAGTTGGACGATTATAGCGAGAGCAAAGCCCGCGAGCTGCTATGGGCAAATCTAAAGGTACACCGCGCTCGAGTAACGGCTAAAATTAACGAGCAATAATGGCAGCTTTAGAAATTACCGTTGTAGCTATATGTGCGGTTGTGCTGCTCATTGCCTTAGTAAATTATATAGTGTGGTATGTACGCTTTCGCGGAAGCGATAATAAGCCAGATCTATGGTAGATTATAAAGAACTCTTACGAGCGACAAACGGTGGTCTTGAGATTATTGCAACCTACTATCCCGAGGCACCGCATGCGCTTAATAAAACAGATCATAAATTTAAGATACGAGAAGAACGCAGTGCCAGTGCATCTATAAGAATGGTGCAGCACACAGAGGTGGGCGAGGCTATTTATGTGGTTACGGATTTTGGTGGTGACCGCAAAGAGCGCCATGCCATACAGATAGCGATGTTAGAGGACAATCTAACATTTGGTGAGGCCTGCAGCATGTTGGGATTTAGACACGGCGTAACGGGTATAGATCCTGGTCTTAAAAAGGTTGAGCCGCTTAAAGAGTATCGTGACATAAAAGCTGAAGAGACAGACGCCAGCGATATTTTTGTTTATAAAGAGAAACCAGATCCTAAAATGTTGATAGCTGTTTTCGGACCGCTAGTGCGACCTGAGCATCTAGATTTTTGCAATCTTAAAGAAGTGAGCTCTTATACCATTTTTAGAAAGGCTAAAGCAATTACAATTACGTCTACGGCCGACTGTCCAATATATGTATTTGATTATGGTGACTGGCGCAAGATATATGCACCATGGGTTTCGGACAAGCAGTATAAATTTTCATATTCGGGCGTAAAGCCTCGCAAGTTCGTGTTCGGCATGGACTCGCTAGAAGAGGAATATGTAAGACTGCGCGATGAGCGTGCGGCAAAAATGAAAGCAGGTAGCTTGTCAGAACTTGAGATTAATCGCGAGTGGCGACCTGACGGTTTTATAATGAGCGGTGGATCTGACGGTATTAATATGAAGAGTACCGGCCGCTTTCCCATATGGTTCAATAGTGAGAGTGAAATCCTTGCCAGTGAAGATTATAAGGATCTTTATAAATGGTGCGGTAATCTATATTATGTATCGGATCTTGACAAGACTGGCCGTCGCAGTGCACACACTACTGGTCTCAAATTTTTAGATATTAAGTTGGTTTTTTTACCGCAAAATTTAGAGGTCGTTGCTCGTGGTGGTAAAGGAATAAAAGATTTTAAGGATTTTCTTAAGCAACGATGCTTGCCGGGTAAGGAAGCAGCGTTTGAATTTTACCTGCAGGGAATTTTTACCAGCAGCATGCCGCTTAAATTTTGGTACCACAATAATAAAAGTGATGTGTATACAATCGCGCATAGTCAGGCGTTTCAGTTTTTGTCGCTTGAGGGTATCGGTAAGATTGAAGATTTGAACCTGCAAGAGGGCTTTAGATTTATACATGTAGACGGCAACATAGTGCGTGAGGTTGATAGTGTGCGCATAGAAACGAAGCTGCTCAGCTTTCTTGAGGAACGCCGCTTACCTATTAAGTTGCGTGACCTCTTTATAAAAAGTGGCCAGCTGAGCACAAAACAGCTTAACAAACTGCCTTACGTTCATTTAGATTTTCAAACTACCGGTGAGGGCCATCAGTATTTTTTCTTTAACAATAAGGTCGTGCGTTGTGAGGGTAACAAGATCATCGAGACTAGGCATGGCGACGGTGACATTTATACCTGGGAAGAAAAGGTAATGCCTTTTAACTTCCGTGAAGAAGCTCCCTTCTTTAACATCACACACGACGACGAGGGTGATTTGGATATTAAGGTCTTGCGTGACGATTGCATGTTCTTAAACTTTATAACAAACACAAGTCGTATACACTGGAAAGCAGAGCTCGAGGAGCGTTTCACAGACCCTAACAGCGACGAGGCAAAAGCATATCATAAGAAGCACCACTACTGTATCGACGGGCCCAACCTGCAACCAGATGAAATACAGGAACAGAAGCAACATCTTATAAATAAGATATATGCATTGGGCTATTTATTTCATGAGCATAAAGCGATGAACAGGGCGTATGCCATATTTGCTATGGATCATAAAATAAGCGATTTGGGCGAGTCAAACGGGGGCTCTGGTAAATCGCTTTGTTTTGGGCAGCAGTACCGGTTCTTGAATCGCCACTACACACCAGCGCGAAATAAAAAGAGTGTTGAGGACAATCAGTTTGTGTATGATGGTGTGACTGCAAAGACAGATTATGTATTCTTTGACGATGCGCATAAGTACTTTTCTGTGGACTTCTTTTTTAGTGAGATTACAGACGGTATGCGCGTGAATCCTAAGCACGGGACACCGTTTGAGATACCGTTTGTAGAGTCGCCTAAGTTTGTGGTAAGCTCTAACCACGCACCCTCGTTAGATCGCAGTACAGAGCGCCGCTTGCTTTTCTGTGCCTTCTCAGACTACTATCACCATCTTAAAGAAGATGATGATGAGTACCTGCAGTCGCGCACTGTTGCCGAAGATTTTGGCGGGGTAGAGTTATTTAAATCATGGGACGATGCAGAATATAACAGGTATATGAACTTCATTATGCAATGCGTGCAGTTTAAACTGCGCCATGCAGACAAAGTGAATCCGCCTATGGGTAATGTTTCCAAGCGCAACCTGCTGCACGAGATGGGCGATAATTTTACTAACTGGGCAGGCGAGAAGCTCATACCGTCTAGCGAAGAAAATTTAATTAACACCTTGCTCAATATAGAGCTAGATAAAAAGGTGTTGTACGAGCAGTTTCTAGACGACACGAGAACAAATGGCAGCAGCTATAGCACCGCACGTTTTAAGAAAAACATTATGCACTGGTGCAAGTATAACGGCTGGAAGTTTAACCCTGTAGACATGCATACGGACAAAAAGCAAGGGCGCATTATGCGCAATGTAGACGGTAAGAATGTAGAAATGCTGTTTATAGACACGAACGAGCCTAGCGCGATACCTAGAGTAAGTGAGCAGCAGGCGCTAGATGATATGTGGAATGATGCGCAGTAAGTGGGAATACACCTACTGCGAGATCAGGGATATGCTTAGGAACTGTAAGGACGAGGTTACGGTAGTGCAATTCACATATGACCTGAACGCCTGTTTGGTTTACGGTGTGCAGCTCAACCGCCTCACACTATGGAAAATGATAGAGTTACGTATAATCGAAATCAGAACACAAGATGCAGCACATAAAAATGAGAGTTAGAAAAGCATGTAAGGAAGAATTGTTTAACAGTACCGGCAGCATGGTGGCTGGGGTGGTTTTTGTACAAAAGAGTTTAGGCAACAATGCCTTTACTAGCTATTTTATGGGAACTAACAGCAGTGACTTTAGCCACACCACATACTATGCGCTTGCGGCCGTGGGTGCTGTTTATGTGCCACAAAAAATCGATGATCTATGCGAGGTTATTGACAGTAATATTATAGAAATACCCGTAGTACAAGCAAAGCTCACTGACATTGCTCACAATAAATTTAGCTATAGGTATGGCAAGGCCTACTGGCTTGCCCGTAAATGTGGACACATTTCTAACAGGACCCATCGCATAGGTATGGGCACACATTATGGCGAGCTTATGGAATGCTTTAAAGAAGGCCGTTTGTATGTACAAGCACATTTTTTAACAGCACAAATTCAAATTATTAACGCGGCACCTGCTGCACTTAAACTAGCAATATGAGTATCAAGATTCAAATGGCCGAGGACAATCGCAGCGCGATAGTTAATGGCAAAAATGTCCACCAAGACGCAAATGACAACTGGCTTGCCACTGGCGAGCAGCTCACCTATCGCGAGCGAGAAGAATTGTATGCTTTTTTAAAAAGTATTAAACGTGCCAGCGCACATGCTTGCCGTGTGAGAAGGACTAAAAACAGAGCATCATGATATTATTAACAAAGGACGAAGCCCGCATACTTGCTCTTGCTTTAGAAGGGTACACCGATGAGCTTTATGACAACTTCCAGAGAGATGCTGGGGATAAATTACGAGACGCGCTTCTGGATTTAGAAGCTCGACTAGATGAGGCTTCAACAGACTATAGGCACTTTAGTGCTACAAGCCACAATGAAGATCATGTGGTTGTCGATAGATTTCGAAAAGCTTATGAATTAAAAAAAAGCAACCATGGCAAATAAACCGATTTATGCAACACTTGCAACGAGGGATAAGGTTATAAAGCACGAATGTACAGGCTGCGGCTGGACAGGTACACACGAGGAAAAAACGACAAAAAGTAAATCTGGGAATTTGGGTTTATATGACGTGTGCCCCAAGTGTTTGAAAGAAGAATTCTTTGGTATTGTGGGTTATAAATTAAAAAAAAAGAAACCATGAAGCACGTCCCTAACAGCTACGAGAGCAACAAAAACCAGCGTGATAAAGCACTAGAAGTGCTAGCACATGCGAAGCAGCTTGAGGCTGCTAGGCTTAAAAAACCAGTTAACACCTTAATACAAAACGCAAATAATGGCCAGAGAAATAACACTGACTCAAATGCAGGCTAGTTATATCATCGCGCAGTATCGCGATGCATCTACTAGAGATTTGGCAGCTGCCACTGGAGCTTCGCTAGGTCGCGTGAGGGCATTTATGAAAAGGGAAAATTTAAGAATGCCAGTGCGCCGTATAGCAGAGCTGCACAGGGTCAAAACAGCAAGGCCACTTACCGTGCATGAGTATAATTTCATTAAAGAAAACTATCCGGCAATGGGCATGAAACAGCTTGCTGCCAAGCTCAACCGGTGCAATAGTTTTATAAGCCACGCTATTCACCAGATGGGCATGACAGACATAGTGAAAGCAAACATAATAGCCTCACGCATCGCGCTAGGTAGCACGCCGGCAAACAAGGGAAAAAAAATTACAGAGTACATGTCACCAGAGGCTATTGCTGCCACTGCAAAAAACAGATTTAAAAAAGGGCACACCCCTGGTAATACATTGCATAATGGTGCCATCACGTTACGGGTTAAATCTAATAATTGCAAAGAAAAATACTACTTCATTAGACTATCGCTGGGTAAATGGGATTTGCTACACAGGCATTTGTACAGGCAGCATTACGGCGATATACCTAAAGGATATGTAGTTGCATTTAAAGACGGTAACTCTTTAAATTGTGAGATAGATAATCTGGAACTGCTTACGCGAAAGCAAAACATGCTACGTAATTCCATTATGAATCTAGATCCGGCTATACGCACAAATAATTTTTTAATCAAAAAAATACAACAAAAAATCGATAACTATGAGTAACATTTTAAACCTAAACGAGAAGCTGTTTCAGCTGCTCGATGATATGAGCCAGGATAAGGTAGATATCAAAAAAGCACAAGCCATGGTAAACGTGAGCAACGCCATAAACAACAACGCAAAGCTCATGCTGCAAGCTGCAAAAATGAGCGGTAACCAGGGGTTTAGTGCTAGTGTTATAGGCACTACACCGGTTATAGAGCAGGGGTCTAAAGACACCTACCAGCGTATGACTGAATTTGCACACTTCTCTGGTTACTCCAGCATACCCGTGGCAATAGGCAAAATGGGCAAAGCTGATTTTGAAAAGGCTTTTAAAAATAGTGAGCTGCAAGGTGATTAACACAGGATAACCGAAACTATTCCATTAAAGCAAGTTTCAAAGAATATATATAACTCAAAAAAATCTACAACAAATGAACAATTTAGTTTCAATCACAACAAACAGATCTACCGCTTTAGCGGTTGAAAACCACATGACTGGTAGCGTATCTAAAAGGAAATCCTTTGAGGTAAAAGTATGTCACGAGCCACTTTACAGCACTATTACACTAAGTGTTATTGAGGGCTTTAAACTTAAGCAACTTGTTGAATACGCGTTCTTCATGGGACTTCACTCGGGACATCGCGCCGCTCTAATTTCTAATAAGATAAAGATGCCTAGATACTTCACAACCATTAGCCGTTTAAACGCGCCTAAAAACGAGTTAGAAGATGCAGTTCAGTCGTTTTTTAAAAACCATGCAAATATCATTTTAAATGACGATACAGAGAAAAATGATTTTGCAAACGCAATTTATTATTGCGAGGTTTCGGGAACAAAACACACAGCCGCTGTAAGCCTGTAGACTTAAAGCTTGTGCGCACCAGAGATGGTGACCACCTTAAGTATACCATTTATATACCAGGCGGGCATTTTAAGATCACCCCAGAAAACACGCGCTATGGCTCTTAAAACGAAAACACAGACGTACTTCTATTTGCGTACACCGGTGCAGGCAAATTTGAACAGGCTAGAGACAGAGTTAGATTTTTACCTGCAGCGTGAAAATCGCCGGGCTTTTGCAAACTCTCAAGAGTTGAGCCGCTGGGTAGAGATGCTTGCGATACTGGTGCAAACACTTAACACCATACACAAGCGCAGCAAGCTCGCTGCGCTTAACAAAGCAGTAGACAACACAGCGTGTCTCAAGTACAAGCTTACAGAGCGGCTGAGTATAACCATTTATAAATCTTTAATATAATAGCAATGAAAAATCTTTCTAAACTAGCATCGCAACTGCTAGCACTGGCCGCACAACAGGGCGAGCCGGTAACCATATGCCTAGGGCATAAAAACATAACCATGCTGCACGAGATAGACGGCAGCGCTAGGCAGCATCTAGACGTGCTGGATAAACTGATCACTAAATAAGCAGCCATGGACATATTAGAAGCGACTATTAAATACAAAGACGGTTTTGTAACCCGTGTAGAAGTTCTTGTGCAGGACGGTACAAATTTTAAAGCATACGCAGCCACTACAGCGCCTAGAGCGGGCTATTATTACCTGGACAAAGTAACGAGAATATCACATGATGTGTTTATGAATACCGCTAAATATGGATTTAAAATAGATCCATCCCTGCATTTCGACTTAGGTGAGTTAACAATAAATAAAAACTGATGAATCACGCACACCTAGAACGTAAAGCACTTTATAACCTGCACTACAGGGACATGAGCAAGCAACAGCGCGAGCTGCTTACACAATGTGTGCTGCGGTTCTATTTTACAAAGTCAGACAACACACCTTCGGCCATAGCCGCTGCGCTGCATTTTAAAAAGGGCGCCGTTCAAAACGTCATATCGCGCCACGTCTTTCCCGGTGCTGACCTTAAAAAACTTAAAAAGCTGTATGGCTCAACTAAACCTTAAAACATGGTACTAGCGTTTAAAAGTAAATTTGTAGATAAGATAAAATCTGGAAGCAAAATACATACAATTAGATCCGACAATAAAAACAGGTGGCAACCGGGGTTGATGATTCATTTTGCTACAGGCGTGAGAACTCGGATGTACCACGAGTTTGCAAAAGGCGTTTGCATAGCAATTCAGGACTTTGAGATTAAGTATGATTATGAAGATCGTAAGACTACAGCGCACGTGTTTGTAGAAAATGAACTTTTTGGACAGGTCGTTTGGTTTGATTGTTGTCTTAAGGCCTCGAGCTTTTCTGTGGATATGCTAGCAGCAAATGACGGCTTTTCAAAAGTTGACGATTTTTTCGAATGGTTCGACACAGATTTTAAAGGCAAACTTATACATTGGCGTTTGGATTAAGTATACATGATCGCATCTCGCTAAAACCCCATAAATTATTTGTAAAACCAGTAATTAACGTAACTTTGAATTTATGAAACCTCACGACCTCTTACACAAGCATGCCCAGCAGCACATGCAGCAGTGGGATATAAATGCCTTTAAAAGCTCACATCCCTTGCTGTATACCGCGATTATAGCAGCCATTAACGAGGCGAGCATGCCGCCTAAACCTTTTAACCCTTGAAATCTAACTATGAACGGTAAGCAATTTGCGAGAGAGATGGGTATACTAATCGCGGCAATAGTGGTTTGGGAACTATTATGGTTCCTGATGGTGCAAATCATAAACTAAAATCCCCAAGGCAACACCTTGGGGATTTTGCATTACATAAATTGCCTCAGTAAATTGCGCTGCAAGTCCTGCAACGTTTTGGTGCGTTTTTTATCCAGATCTAGGTAGGTGTCTATGGCCGTTAGAACCGCGATGGCTTTAGTAAAGCTTTCAGGCTTTTGCTTTATGCGCGCTAGTGCGTGATCTAGCATGTGGCGGCATTCATTTTTTGTGATGAATGGTATAACACTACCGCGTATGATTGTATGGTAGTTGTTGCTGCGGTAAAGCATTTCACAGGTCCACCACATGTGCTCTAAATCTTTTTTATTATAACAGGTTAAAGTAAAGCAGTTAGCAATGGGATCTCTAAGCGGCCTGCCAGCGTGGTGACCATGGGACTGTATGTACATGCTTAGTGCGCGTTTAGTAGCTTTGTGGGCCCGCAGCTGGTAAGGTGTAGTTATGACTATCATATGGCAGCGGTGTTATAGTTTTGTTTTGCGCACGGCAGCGTGCAGCCATTGCGTTGCTCATAAATAGTGTGGCAGCGGGCTATAATTTTTGCGTGCTCATAATCGTAACATTGCATGGTATCTAACCAGGTATAAAACACTGCTGCTTTGTGATTTTCTTGCGCATTGTCGCTCAGTTCCCAGTGTTCTAAAGCTATCCAGTCATAAACTACGCACAGCTCGTCGTAGGTGCCTGCTTCGTGAGTAAAGCGTTTAATAGTGGTTCTCGCATAATCTGTTAATTGGGCTGGTACTATAAACTGCGGTAAGCGAGCTATGTCGCGCAGCATGCCGTTTTCTATGGTACGTTTCTCGATGGCGTCTGGTTGTCCTACCTTGTGGTAGCCTATACTGCCTAGTACCTCATAGTCCCAGTTTAAGGGTGTAAATGCATTGTTCATGGTGTTGTTTTTAGAATTACATGCAAGTACAGCTGCGCGAGCTCGCGGGTAAGCCACGGGGCAAATTGGAATAAATCTCTTTTTTATGCCGAGAAAACCTTGGGCGCAGCAACACCAGTTGCGCCGCTAGTCGTGCAGCACTTTAGCGTGTCATACTATGCAATGCCAGTACTGCATCGCACTAAACCAGACTAGGTACGCGCATAGCATCACCGGTGCAACCAGTCTTAGAGTACCATTAAAACAGCTGCGCCACTGGCCGCACAGGGTTAACCAGCAATCAGGTTGCGTGAGAATCGCACACAGCAGCATAAAACCTACAACCGTGTGTTTATGGGATTGTAGAACAGGAACCCGACCAGGCCACACAAACACCGTGTATACCAGAAACCATGCATTGTATTATCTAGCTAGCAAAAACCCCTGTCACCCCTAGTTGCTATGCAGGCACACAGGCGCGCAGCGCACAAAAATAAAAGCCGATGCCTGATAAGGCATCACCACATAAACACGCCCGGCATGGCCACTATTTTACGTCACATAATATCACACACAGTTACCCGGCTACACGCTTTCGGCCGCCGTTGTTTTTTCCTTATTATCCTTTTTCTCTTATAATAGAAAAAAATTTGTAAAATTTGTAATGAAGAGCGTCAGGGCTTGTGGTTGCTACAAAAACCCATTACAAGTTCACTTGTAAAATTATTGCCCATTACAAAAAAATTTGTAAAAAAAGAGGTCATTACTAAAATTACAAGCTACTAAAACCCTCCATTACAAAACCCTTGTAATGGTTTAACTAGATGTTATTGAGTTAGTTAAGTGCCTTAAAATAGGCCCATTACTATTTTACAAAAATTTTGCACCATTACTACAATACTTTTGTTTACTTTACTATAATTCTATACATATATGTATATTTGTCAAAAACTTTTAAATGGAACTTGCTCAACGGCTTAACGGTTATAACACCATATGCGGCATCGAGATAGACCTCGCCGGTATAGCTGTGCCCAGTGCGGTAGATTATGTAGAGCGATTTTATGGCAGCATTATACATCAGCAAGATGCACGAGCGGTTTATTATGGCAGTAGCAGTGTACGCTTTCGCGAAAGCGAGCAACTAAACGGCGGCACGAGATATTATGAGCAGGAACTTTCTCTACAGTTTCCTAACCACGACGCTTTTACCATAGCGCGCATGAACGAGTTTAAGAGAGCAAAATATGTGTACATCACAAACAGTCACGGGCAGCAGCTCGTACTGGGTCGCAACGATCACAAGCAAAACCGTAGACCACGCATAACCTGCACGCGGGACCAGCAGTTTACCTATGTGCTAGTATATACAGAAAGCCTGACACCTACTGGGTTTAGCGATGCAAACCTAAGCGCAGGAATGCCGCACGACATTCCATTATTTTTATTTAATTAAGGAGCCATGAGCATATTTGACTTTGACGATAAAGAAGATCTACCAGAAAGGGTAGCTAAATTGCAGGGGATCCCTGAAAAATACTACATCCCTGCAAATCACTGGAACGCTGTGGTAAATCAACTACGTGCTTTTATAGAGGCAGGTGTTCCGGAGGCTACTCCAGAAGAGATAGGCACATTCCCAACCACTTACACGCCCACAGGAACTGTTACAGACAGGCTTGTAAACTACGGCAACGGTACATCTTCTAACAACCGTAGCGACGCGTACACGCTGTTTAAAAACGGAATGCAAAAGTTCTTTACGGCTGCATTAAGCACTATTACAAACGCTGTTAAAGGCTCTGTAATGCTAGATGAAAACGCGCGTTTAAACATACACGACGGCACCGCGTTTAAGGCAGTGGCTTTTAGTGAT
>Ga0306871_1000059_pt1 | contig 47122 bp, 37 predicted proteins | sample AntRauMeHopE1497_FD_190447 | JGI IMG/M metagenome (GOLD analysis project Ga0306871, IMG submission 190447) | Saline lake microbial communities from Rauer Islands, Antarctica - Metagenome Hop E1 #497 (v2) (version 2) | ecosystem: Environmental > Aquatic > Non-marine Saline and Alkaline > Saline ... | reverse complement strand
ATCAACAGCGGTGCTCGAGGTGCCCGACGACTTTCCAATGCAGTTGGGCCTCACCGCCGCGGTGAGCCCGTTGCGCTTGCGTGGCATGACCGGCATGCTGTGGCGCATCAAGCGACAGGTCGCCGAAAAATCAGCGGCATGATGCTTCGTCGAGTGTTGCCCGCGCGCGACGTAGCCGAACTTGACGTCGATGCTCCGGATGCCCGGTCAACGCTTCTCGACTGGTACACCCCGCACGACGGCGAGTATCTGCGGCTTAATTTTGTGACAACTCTGGACGGTCGCGCAGCAGGCTCTGACGGCACCTCGAACTCGCTCACCTCGACCACTGATCGCATGATTCTCGGCGTGATTCGGCAGTACGCCGACGTGGTGCTGGTGGGTGCTGAGACGGTGCGGCGGGAGGGTTACCTGCGGCCCAGTCGAGCGGCCCTTGCAATCGTGTCGGCCAGTGGCGACCTCACCGGCCATCAACTCGATTCACAGCGTTCCAAAACGCGCACTAAATCGACTGAATCGCCGACTGAACGATCGACTGCCACCCTTGTTATCACCACGGATGAGGGGGCCGAGAGGTTGCGTGAAACGGTGTCGAGTACCTCTGCCGGTTTCAGCCCCACCGTGCTGTCCTTGCCCACGGCGAGCGACGGGCTGATCGCACCAAGTGCCATCGTGGCATTGTTGCGCGACCGCGGCTACTCCAGCATTGTCGCGGAAGGCGGACCCTCTTTCGCCGCGCAACTGATGGGCGCGAACCTCGTCGACGAACTCTGCATGACGGTTATGCCCGCCCTCGGTGGGCCCGCCCTGCCTCTGCTGGGCGCGGCGGCAACGGCAGTGTGGCCGTTGTCTGCACAGCAACTGCTGATCGACGAGGCCGGCGCGCAGTATGGCCGTTGGAGTGTTCGGCGCCCCCACTGAGACCCACTTTCGGCGAGTCACACGGGCCGCAGGGAGCGTCTGCGCTTAGTCTGCAGTCGTGACCCCCGCATCGGCTTCAGCCGCAACACCGCAAGAGGTCTTCGACGGGCTAGTGGCTTCAATCACACAGGCCGTGCTGCGTGACGAATTGCAGGTGAGCGGCATCCCCTCACCAAAGGGATTGGCGCCGTACTCGTACGCTGTGTCTGCCGACGTGAACCCTGCTCGCCACACAGACGACTCCGATCTGGGCACCGGCCGACTCATTGTGTTGTACGACCCTGACTCTCCCGAAGCCTGGGGAGGCTCCGTGCGAGTGATTGCCTACGTTCAGGCACCGCTCGAGAACGACATTGGCCTGGATCCTTTCGTGAGCGACGTCGCCTGGGCGTGGTTAGTAGATGCTCTTGCCACGAGGGGTGCCCTCTACACCGAGGCCAGCGGTACTGCCACGAAAGTGCTCTCGACCGGGTACGGCGAGCTTGCCGACCACGGCAGCGGCGCCCAACTAGAGCTGCGCGCCTCGTGGACCCCGCTCGATCATGATCTCGCCCCCCACGTTGAAGGATGGTCTGAATTGCTGTGCATGGTTGCGGGTTACCCGCCGTCAACCGACAATGTGACCACCCTTCCCGTACATCGGAAGCCCCGTGGCTGAACGCCCACCGATCACTGACCCGTTTGCCCAGCCGCCCGCGGCCGCTCGGCCCGCCGCGGTTACTCCGCCCGCCGTCGCTACAGAGCCAACCGCAGAGTCGGCCACCGCCCCCGCGGTACCCCAGTCGCCCAGGGCAACCCTGGCTCAGACGCCACACGTGATCGATACGCGTGAGGAGTACCTTGCAGCGGTCGCCGCTCTGGCGCAAGCCGAAGGACCAGTGGCGGTCGACGCTGAGCGAGCCAGCGGGTTTAAATATTCACAACGCGCGTACCTGATTCAAGTCTTTCGTCGGGGCGCAGGAACTTTTTTGTTCGATCCGCCCGCGATCGGATCGTTCACCGAGCTGCAAGAGGTCATCGGCGGCGTGGAGTGGGTGCTCCATGCGGCCAGCCAAGACTTGCCGTGCCTGCGCGAGGTCGGGCTCGAGCCGTCAACTCTGTTCGACACTGAGCTCGGCGCTCGCCTGGCAGGCCTGCCGCGCGTGGGCTTGGGCGCCGTTGTCGAAGAAACGTTGGGCCTGCACCTGGCCAAAGAGCACTCTGCTGCTGACTGGTCAACCCGGCCGCTCCCGAGCTCGTGGCTGACCTACGCCGCACTCGACGTTGAACTTCTGCTCGACGTGCGAGATCGCATCGCGCAGCGGCTTCAGGTGGCGGGCAAAATCGAGCTCGCTGAGCAAGAGTTCACCGCCGTGCTTACGAAACCTGCCGCCGAGCCGAAAGCTGAGCCGTGGCGTCGGCTTTCGGGGCTGAGCACTCTACGGGGGCGTCAGGCGCTCGCCGTGGCTCGCGAATTGTGGCTCGCGCGCGACGCCTACGCGCAAGAGATCGACACCTCGCCCGGCCGTTTGGTGCCCGACGCTTCACTCGTCACCGCTGCCCGCACCCCGCTTGCCAGCAAGAGTGAGTTGGCGGCACTCAAGGCGTTTATGGGCCGTGCCAGCAGGTCGCAGATTGATCGGTGGTGGGCGGCTATTGAGGTTGGTTTGGCCACGGATGACCTTCCAGCGCTGCGCGGCTCCGACGGCAGCATCCCACCGCCGCGCTCATGGGCTGACCGTAACCCCGAGGCTGACCGTCGCTACCGACTCATCCGACTGCGCCTGCACGACATTGCCGGCGAACGTGATCTTCCGGCCGAAAACCTGCTGACGCCCGATCACGTGCGTCGTTTGTGCTGGATGCCACCAGAACACTTCGACGTGGCGAGCATCGCGCACGCCATGATCGAACTGGGTGCACGGCCCTGGCAGATTGACGCCACCGCACAAATGATTGCCGAAGCCTTTGTCGAGGCAGACCAAGAGCCGATCGACGGCTCCGAGTCTGCTTCGTAGAAACACGCAGGGCTGACCCATCTCGGTGCGCACCTGCCTAGGCTGGTGGGCAGATCATCTCTATCAGGAGGCACCACTGTGACAGAACGAGCCGACGTCGTATTCGTAGACGGGGTTCGCACCCCCTTTGGCCGCGCGGGCGAGAAGGGCATGTACTGGAACACTCGTGCTGACGACCTCATCGTCAAGGCCATGATCGGTCTTCTCGAACGCAACCCCTCATTGCCGCCCGATCGCGTCGACGACGTGGCGATTGCGGCAACCACCCAGCAGGGCGATCAGGGCTTGACCCTGGGGCGCACGGCTGCCATTCTCGCCGGCTTGCCGCTGAGCGTTCCGGGCTTTGCGATTGACCGCATGTGTGCGGGCGCGATGACGTCGGTTACAACCCTGGCCGGTGGTATCGCTTTCGGCGCGTACGACGTCGCCATCGCCGGCGGGGTCGAGCACATGGGTCGCCATCCGATGGGATTCGACGCAGACCCCAACCCCCGATTTCTCGCCGAGAAGCTGGTCAGTGGCGATGCCCTCAACATGGGACTCACCGCTGAGCGCCTGCACGACCGTTTTCCGGCGCTCACGAAAGAACGCGCCGACCGTTTCGGTATGCGCAGCCAGCAGAAAGTGGCAGCCGCCTACGCGGCGGGCAAAATTCAGCCCGACCTCGTCTCGGTGGCGCTGCGCAGTGAGGCCGGATACGGTCTCGCCGTCACCGACGAAGGGCTGCGACCCGGAACGACGATGGAGGCCCTCGCAGGCCTCAAAACACCATTTCGGCCTCACGGCCGCGTGAGCGCAGGCAACGCCTCACCACTGACCGACGGTGCCACGGTGAGCCTTCTCGCGAGCGCCGACGCCGCACGCGAACTCGGGCTCACCACGAAGATGCGCATGGTGAGCTTTGCCTACGCGGGTGTCGCGCCCGAGGTCATGGGGCTTGGCCCGATTCCGTCAACCGAGAAGGCTCTCCGCAAGGCGGGCCTAACCATTGCCGACATCGGCGCGTTCGAGCTCAACGAAGCATTCGCCGTGCAGGTACTGAGCTTGCTCGACCACTTCGGCATCGACGACGACGACCCGCGCGTCAACCCGTGGGGCGGCGCGATCGCGCTCGGCCACCCACTCGCCAGTTCAGGGGTACGCCTCATGATTCAGCTGGCCCGCCAGTTCGAAGAGCAGCCCAGTGTTCGCTACGGCCTCACCGCGATGTGTGTCGGGCTTGGTCAAGGCGGCAGCGTCATCTGGGAGAACCCGCACTACACCGGAAAGAAGGCCTAACCGTGGCACGCACCTTCAGCGCAGTCGAGCAGTACTCCCCCGACCAGTTCGAGGCGCTGCGGGCTCTCGGCAAGGGTGAAGAAATCATCACCCACAGCTTTGTGCGCGATGTGTCACTGCCCAGTGGCGGCATACTCGCCCTCGTCACTCTCGACAACGGGCGTGACCACACCCGGCCAAGCACCCTTGGCCCCGAGGGCCTCATCCAACTCGCCAGTGTTCTTGACGCACAAAAAGAGCGAGCCGCTGCAGGAGAGATTCGCGCTCTCGCCATCACCGGTAAGCCCTTCATTCTTGCCGCGGGTGCTGACCTGTCGCAGGTCGGCAGCATTCCCAGCTATGAAGCAGGCCTGCAGATGGCGCAGCTGGGGCATTACGCGCTGGGCAAACTGGGCGAGCTCGGGGTTCCGTCGTTTTGCTTCATCAATGGTCTGGCTCTGGGCGGTGGCGTCGAGATTGCTCTCAACTGCGATTACCGCACGCTCGACTCGAGCGCGGCCGCCCTGGCGTTACCCGAGGTGTTTCTCGGAATCATCCCAGGCTGGGGCGGGGCCTGGCTGTTGCCCAACCTCATTGGTATCGAGAACGCGCTCAAAGTTGTCGTTGAGAATCCGCTCAAGAACAACCGCACCCTGAAAGCGTCGGACGCCTTCGAGCTCGGTATGGCCGACGCTCTGCTCGCGCCAGCGAACTTTCTTGAAGATTCGATCCGCTGGGCTGACACTGTGCTGACGGGCGCGGTGAAAGTTAAGCGACTGAATGAACCCGGCAAACTTGAGCGAGCCGTGAAGTGGGATATCGCGATCGGCATTGCCCGCAAAACTCTCGAGAAACGTCTCGGCACGGTTGCAAAATCGCCCTACGCCGCCCTTGAGCTTCTCGCCGCCGCCAAAAACACGACGAAGGCAGAAGGCTTTGCCGCCGAAGACACAGCCTTAGCCGACCTCGTGGCGGGCGACCAGTTTCGAGCATCCATCTACGCCTTCAATCTCGTTCAGAAGCGTGCCAAAAAGCCGGCCGGAGCACCCGATAAGTCACTCGCCAAGAAGGTGACAAAGGTGGGCGTGCTCGGCGCCGGCCTGATGGCCAGCCAGTTCGCTCTGCTGTTTTTGCGCCGTCTGCAGGTGCCGGTTGTGATCACCGACCTTGACCAGGCGCGCGTCGATAAGGGGCTCGATTACATCCGCAGTGAGATCGCGCAGCTTGAGACAAAGGGTCGCATCGACGCCGACGAGGGCAACCGCTTGCGCGCACTCCTCTCAGGAACAATCGACAAAGCCGACTTTGCCGACTGCGACTGGGTGATTGAGGCCGTCTTTGAAGAACTGTCGATCAAGCAAGACGTGTTCGCCGAGGTCGAGAAATACATCTCACCTGAGGCGGTGCTTGCCACCAACACGTCATCGCTGTCGGTCGAGCAGATCGGCGCGAAACTGTTGCACCCCGAACGCGTTGTCGGGTTTCACTTCTTCAACCCCGTCGCAGTGATGCCGCTCATCGAAGTGGTCAAAACTCCGGCAACCGACGACGCCACACTCGCCACAGCAATGGCAACGGCGCAGAAGCTGCGAAAAAACGCGGTCATTACCGCTGATACCCCAGGGTTCGTGGTCAACCGGATTCTTGCCAAAGTGCTCGGTGAGGCCATGCACGCCGTCGAACTCGGCACACCGTTCGAAACAGTTGTCGAGGCTCAGCGTCACTTCGGTCTACCGATGGATCCGTTCGTGTTACTCGACCTCGTCGGGCTCAAGGTGGGTGCGCACGTTCTCGATACTCATCACGCTGCTTTTCCTGATCGCTTCTTCGAGTCGGCCGCGCTACACGAACTGGCAGACGCCGGAATCCTGCTCGACAAAGATGCGAAAGGTCACGCGAAAGGCATCGACAAGAAGGCCGTCGCGATTGTTGCGAAGCACCGCCCTGAGGGTGCTGAGCCGTACACCGTCGAACAACTCACCGCGCGGCTAGAAAACGGTCTGGCTGACGAGATTCACCGCATGCTCAACGACGGAGTCGTTGCGGCGGCTGACGACATCGACCTGTGCATGATTCTCGGGGCGGGTTGGCCGTTTCAGATGGGCGGCGTGACGCCGTTCCTTGACCGCGTGGGCGCCTCACAGCGGGCATTCGACTCGACGTTTCACGAACCTCGCATTCGCGGAATCCGCTGAACATGCCACAGGACTAGAGCGCGCGTTCATCCTGATCGATGGTCGCACCGCGTTCTTCCGGCAGCGGTCTTGCGACAGGGATGCGCGTGCCGAGCACCTGCGCCACCAGGTCTCGGGCGATCGCCTGCGATGTGAGGCCGACACGCTCGAGGATCTCGTCACGCGTGGCGTGCTCGAGAAACTCGTCGGGCAGCCCCAGCTCATCAACGGCAGTGTCGACACCGGCCGCCCGCAAATCTTGACGAATGTGGGTTCCGATGCCCCCCACCCGTATTCCGTCTTCGATGCTCACCACAATGCGGTGCTCACGCGCAAGATCAACGATGCTGGCCGGCACGGGCACCACCCAGCGGGGGTCGACCACTGTGGCGCCGATCCCCTGATCTGCCAGGCGCTCCGCAACCTCGAGACCCATCTTTGCCATCGGGCCGACGGTCACGATAAGCACGTCTTTGTGGGCGGCTTCGCGGAGCACGTCGACGCCATCATGGGTACGCCGCACCGCGTCTAGTTCGACGCCCACCGATCCCTTCGGAAATCGCACAACCGTGGGTGCATCATCGACGGCGACAGCTTCAGCGAGCTCCTCACGCAGCCGCACGGCATCGCGCGGGGCCGCAAGTCGAATGTTCGGCACCACCTGCAAGATTGCGAGATCCCACATGCCGTGGTGGCTGGCGCCATCAGGGCCGGTCACCCCGGCGCGGTCGAGCACGAACGTGACACCGGCCTTGTGCAGGGCCACATCCATCAACACCTGATCGAAAGCCCGGTTGATGAAGGTGGCATACACGGCGATGACGGGATGCATACCGCCGTACGCCAAGCCCGCAGCTGAGGTCACCGCGTGCTGTTCTGCGATTCCGACATCGATGATGCGGTCGGGGTACTTTTCAGCAAGCTTGTGCAATCCGGTTGGTCGCAGCATTGCCGCGGTCATCCCGACGATACGGCGGTCGCTGTCGGCGAGTCGCACGACCTCTTCCGAAAAAACGGAGGTCCACGAGGTGCGGCCCGCCTGCTCAAGCGACTCCCCCGTCTCAGGGTCAATCTGGCCGACGGCATGAAACTGGTCGGCTGCGTCAGCGAGGGCTGGCTCGTAGCCCTTGCCTTTCTCCGTGATCGCGTGCACGATGACGGGCGCGCCGTGCGCTTTGGCTTGACGCAGCGCGCGCTCAACGTCTTTGAGATCATGCCCATCAATGGGGCCGATGTACTTGATGTCGAGGTTGCTGTACAGCGCCTCGTTGTTCGTGAACCGCGATAAGAAGCCGTGCACGCCGCCGCGAATACCGCGGTGAACCGCTCTACCCGGGCCTCCGAATAACCCGAATGCGCGCTCTGTTTGACGTCGAAACCGCGAGTATGAGCGCCGAGTGCGCACCGTGGAAAGAAATCTGGCCATACCGCCAATGGTGGGGGCGTAGGAGCGGCCGTTATCGTTCACCACGATCACAAGGTTGCGACTGTTGTCATCGCTGATGTTGTTGAGCGCCTCCCACGTCATACCACCGGTGAGGGCACCGTCTCCCACCACGGCAATCACGTGGCGATCATCCTGCCCAGTCATCGCGTAGGCGCGAGAGATGCCGTCAGCCCAACTCAAAGAACTGGAGGCGTGGGAACTTTCGACGATGTCATGTTCACTCTCGGAACGTTGCGGGTAGCCGGCAAGCCCGCCCTTCTGCCGCAGGCGAGAGAAATCTTGCCGCCCAGTCAGCAGCTTGTGCACGTACGACTGGTGCCCGGTATCCCACACGATCGCGTCGCGCGGTGAATCGAAGACGCGGTGAATACCTACGGTGAGCTCAACCACGCCAAGGTTTGGCCCCAAGTGCCCGCCGGTTTTCGAGACTTCTGTCACAAGAAAGCGTCGAATCTCTCCCGTCAGCTCGACAAGCTCAGACTCGCTGAGTGCATCGAGGTCTCGTGGGGTGCGAATTGCGGCGAGCAGTGACATCTCGCAATCGTAACCGGGGCAGACGGTGATCGACCCCGCCAGTAACCGCCTGTCGCTGTGCTTGTGCAGATCGTTCCAGGCTTTGCGCGCACGCGCGGCAGTTAGACCAGACTGCGCAGCACGTACTGCAAAATTCCGCCGTTGCGGTAGTAGTCGGCCTCGCCGGGCGTGTCGATGCGTACGACCGCATCAAACTCAATGCTCTGCTTACCCGCGGGCGAATGCGCACTCGGCGACGCCACCACTGAGACGGTGCGCGGCGTGGATCCAGAATTGAGCTCAGTGATGCCCGAGATTGACACGATCTCAGTACCGTCGAGCCCCAGCGTGTCAGCCGACTGGCCGTCGACGAACTGCAGCGGAATCACGCCCATGCCGATGAGGTTCGATCGGTGGATGCGCTCGAAACTCTCGGCGATAACCGCGGTCACCCCCAGCAAACTGGTGCCCTTGGCAGCCCAGTCTCGGCTAGAACCTGACCCGTACTCTTTGCCGGCGAGAATCACCAGAGGAACCCCGGCTGCCTGGTAGTTGATGCTCGCGTCATAAATGAACGATTGCGGGGCATCCGGTGTCGTGAAGTCACGCGTGAAACCACCCTCAACGCCGGCACCATCGTTGGCGGCACTCAAAAGTTGATTGCGCAGGCGAATATTCGCAAAGGTTCCGCGAATCATCACCTCGTGGTTACCGCGCCGCGACCCGTACGAATTGAAGTCCTTGCGGTCGACACCGTGACTGGTCAGGTATTGCCCTGCAGGCGAGTCACCCTTGATCGAACCGGCGGGGCTGATGTGGTCAGTGGTCACCGAGTCACCCAGTTTGGCCAAGACGCGCGCTCCGACAATGTCGGTGACCGGCGTGGTCTCCATCGTCATCCCGTCGAAATACGGGGGTTTGCGCACGTAGGTCGACTCGGGATCCCATTCGAAAGTGGCCCCGTCGGGGGTCGGCAGTGAACGCCAGCGCTCATCACCCTCGAACACCGACGCGTACTGGTGAGTGAACATGCCCGTGTTGATCGACGAATCGATCGTTGACTGCACCTCAGCAGCATCGGGCCAAATGTCGCGCAGGTAGACGTCGTGGCCGTGAGTGTCTGTGCCCAAAGAGTCGACCTCGAAGTCGAAGTTCATCGACCCGGCAAGTGCGTAGGCGATGACGAGCGGAGGGCTCGCCAGGTAGTTCATCTTCACATCGGGGTTGATGCGACCTTCAAAGTTGCGATTACCCGAGAGAACGGCGGTGACGGCAAGGTCTTTATCGTTGATTGCCGCCGAGATTTCGTCAGCCAAAGGCCCTGAGTTACCGATGCACGTGGTGCAGCCATAACCCACGGTGTAGAAGCCCAACGCTTCGAGGTCGTCGGTGAGCCCGGCTTTCTCGTAGTAGTCGGTGACCACTTTCGAGCCCGGAGCCAGGGTGGTCTTTACCCAGGGCTTCACCGTGAGGCCTTTTTGTACGGCGTTGCGCGCCAGCAGCCCGGCTGCGAGCATCACCGAGGGGTTTGAGGTGTTGGTGCACGAGGTGATTGCGGCAATAGTGACGGCGCCATGGTCGAGAGTGAAGTGGTCGCTACCCACGGTGACCTCGACCGGGTTCGACGCTGACGACGGGGCGTGCGATCGGTGCCGAACGGGAAGAACCAGATCCGAGCCCTCATCAGCGTCATGATTTTCAGGCGTGAACCCAATCGGGTCTGACGCCGGAAAGGTTGCCTCGATGGCGTCATCGACACGAGTGTGGGCAGGCAGCGCGTAGTCGACCAGAACTTTCTCAAAAGCTGACTTGGCGTTTGTGAGCTCGATGCGGTCTTGTGGCCGCTTCGGGCCAGCGATTGACGGCACCACGGTCGAAAGATCAAGCTCGAGATACTCGCTAAACCGCGGCTCGATCGAGGGGTCATGCCAGAGCGACTGCAGCTTGCTGTACGCCTCAACCAGGGCCACCTGAGCTTCGCTGCGGCCGGTCAAACGCAGATAATCGAGCGTGACGTCATCGATCGGGAACATGGCCGCGGTCGAACCGAATTCTGGGCTCATGTTGCCGATGGTGGCGCGATTGGCGAGCGGTACAGCACTCACACCTGCCCCGTAGAACTCGACGAATTTACCGACCACGCCGTGATGCCGCAGCATCTCGGTGATGGTGAGCACTACGTCGGTCGCCGTGACGCCCGTCGGAATGATCCCGCTGAGCTTGAATCCGACAACCTTCGGAATCAGCATCGACACCGACTGGCCCAGCATGGCGGCCTCGGCTTCAATGCCGCCCACGCCCCAGCCCAGAACTCCGAGACCGTTGACCATGGTGGTGTGCGAGTCCGTTCCGACGCAGGTGTCAGGATAGGCCCGAAGAACCCCCTCAACCTCGCGCGTGTACGTAACCTTTGCCAGGTGCTCGATGTTGACCTGGTGCACGATTCCGGTGCCCGGGGGCACCACCTTGAAGTCGTCAAACGCGGTCTGGCCCCAGCGCAAGAACTGGTACCGCTCACCGTTGCGCTCGTACTCGATCTCAACATTGCGCTCGAGAGCGTCGGCCGTACCGAACAGGTCGGCGATCACCGAGTGATCGATGACGAGCTCAGCCGGGGCGAGCGGGTTGATCTTGTGCGGGTCACCGCCGAGTGCTTCCACCGCTTCGCGCATGGTGGCCAGATCGACAATGCAGGGCACGCCGGTGAAGTCTTGCATCACCACGCGGGCGGGCGTGAACTGAATTTCAGTGTCTGGCTCGGCCTCGGGATCCCATGACCCGAGCGCGCGAATCTGCGCGGCGGTGACGTTGGCGCCGTCTTCAGTGCGCAGCAGGTTCTCGAGCAACACCTTGAGGCTGAACGGCAGCGTCTGAAAGCCGTCAACTGCATCGATGCGAAACACCTGGTAGTCCGTGCCATAAACCGACAGGGTGTCGAGGGCCTGAAAACTGTTAACTGTGGACACGCTGGCTCCTCAAGATAAAACAGGGCTGTTGGCACGGGCCGATTCACGAAGACTTATCGTGAGACCGTCAGTCTATCCGGCTCAAACTATCTCGATGTCGAGATAAATAAGCGTAACACTTCACGGTGTGCGGCGTGGGTAGGTCGCCCGCACCATAAGCCACGTCACCCAGAGAACTGCGGCGTATAACGGCAGCCCCATGACGAGCTTCGTAGCCGCCAGCGCCCCGGCTTGTTCCGCCAGATAGAGCGGCACTTGCACTCCTAGACGCAGCGCAAAAAGCGCCACCCAGAGCCAGGTCACAACCGTGAGTACAGTGCGTTTTGCAGCATCAAGGCGCCACTGGTTGTCACCCGTAAGAAGCCCCACGATGACGCCGAACAAAGGGCGCCGAACGAGCAAGCTGATGACCAGGGCAAGAAGCCACACGCTGTTGATAACAAACCCAAGCAGAAAGTTTTCTTCTGCACGGCCCGTCCACAGCGCGAGCCCGGCAGACAGCGCGATACCCGCCAAACCAACGGCCGCCGGCATGATCGGAGTGCGCGACATCGCGCGGATCAGCACGAACAGCACGGCGACACCAACAGGGATAAGCACAGACGGCGCGACCTCGCCAGTCACCGTAAAGACGACGAGAAACAAGAAGCCCGGAAGCAACGCTTCGATCAGGCCACGAACGCCGCCCACTGCGCCCCACAGAGCATGAGCAGTCGGTTGCTCCCCCGGCGTCACACGACCGAGCCCTGAACGACGGGCCGCGGCAGCCAAAGCCTCGCGAAACTCGACCCCGACATCGGGGCCCACACCGGTGGCGGCGTTCGACTCAGGTGCAGCGTCGTCGTCGTTGACCGGCTGGTTGACACCTGGGTTGGTCATACCTGGGTTGCCAACCCCTCGGCCGCTGGCGTGGTCTGGGTTGCGCCCTGGGGAATATGCAGGGGGATCAGATCGCGCGGTGGCATCGGCGTACTACCACGCACGACGACGATGCTGCGAAAAACGTCGTCGATGGCCGCCGCGGCTTGGGCGTCGATGGCGCCTTGACCGGCGATGACGCCGCGTAAAAACCAGCGCGGCCCGTCAACGCCGACAAAGCGTGCAATGCGCGTTGCGCCTGGCTCGCCACCCGTGACAGGTATGCGGGCGACAATCTCAGGACCGAAAGAGCCCTGTCGAGCTTGGGTCTCGCCGCCCTGCGAACGCACCTGCTCGATGATTTGGGCGCGAATTTCGTGCCACAGCCCACTTGATCGCGGCGCGGCGAACGGCTGAATTTGGAGGGTCGAGCCGCCAAAATCGACGCCAACGGCGACGACGCGTTTAGTGCCCTCTTCGATTTCAAGTCGCAGCTGCAAGCCCTCGCGGGGAATGAGCTTGATGCCGCCGAGGTCGATGTAGGGCCGCACGGCGTTTGCTTCGCCCTCGTCGAGCGGGCCATTTTCAGCGCGGTCAGCCGGCGCTGACTTTGAGTCATCGGGTAGGGGTATTTCTCCAGTCGACGTGTCAGTCACTGTGAGCCTCCTTCGGTGGGCCTCTCACGGTAGCCGGTTGAGCCGAAGCCCCGCTCACCGCGGTGTGAGCCAGGCAACGCCTCGACGGGCACAAACTGAGCTTGAGCAACGGGCCAGACGATGAGCTGAGCGATGCGATCACCCACCTCGACGCGGAACGTTGCATGGGCATCAGTGTTTAACAGGGTCACGCGAAGCTCGCCTCGGTATCCGGCGTCAATGGTTCCAGGAGAGTTCACGATCGTGATGCCGTGCTGTGCCGCCAGACCGCTACGCGGAACAACAAAAGCGGCAAAGCCATGCGGCAGCGCAATGGCGGTGCCCGTACCAACCGTGAAACGCTCGCCCGGGCCGAGGTTTGCCGGCTCGGCGGCAAAGAGGTCAGCGCCCGCGTCACCAGGGTGAGCGTAGGTGGGAATCGTTGGACCTGTGATCAGCACTTCAACGGTTCCCGACATCTGACGAGGCTAATGCATGATCGAATGGGGTCATGGAGTCATATCGCGAGCGCCTGTGGCCCGCCCCCTGGATCGCGCTCATTGCCGCACTCGCGATACCCGCCAGCATGCTGACCTTCGCTCCGATCAACCTGCTCGTTGGAGTAGTCGTTGGCACGGTGTTGGCCGCGGGAGTAGTCGCGGCTGCCGCAGGGACAGCCCCCGTTATCGAGGTGAGTGGGGGCATACTGCGTGCCGGGGCCGCGCGCGTGCCCCTCACGCTTGTGGGCACGACCACGACGTACCGCGGCGAAGAAGCCCGCTGGGCGAAGGGACGTGACCTCGATGCGCGAGCCTTTCTCGTGCTGCGCCCCGATATCGTTCCGGCCCTGCTGATCATGCTCACCGACGCTGACGACCCGGCGCCCTACTGGCTTGTATCGACCCGACGCCCGGAGCTACTAGCAGAGGCTATCGCCGCCGCACAGCTGCGAGAAGAGCCTCACAGCACCGAACACCTGAGCTAGCGGGCTGGGTAGCAAGAGGGCTAGAGACCACACTCCCGGCAGACCGAGCCAAGCTTCACAACGTGATCAAGCTGCGAGCGGTGTTTGACTAAAAAGCAGCTCACGCAGGTGAACTCGTCGTCTTGCGCCGGCAAAACCACGACGTCAAGATCGAGGTCAGCGAGGTCGTCGCCGCCGAGCTCAAACCCGGGGTTGTCGGAATCATCCACATCAACAACACCCGACAACTTGTCGGGAACACGCTCTTGCAGGGCCTGAATGGAGTCGGTATCTTCGTCGGTCTTGCGGGGGGCGTCGTAGTCCGTAGCCATGCCAGTCCACTTCTCATCTCTTGTCATCGGCCGTATTCGGCGCGCACAGTTTGCAGGATGAGGGCAAGAAACGCAAACGCGCTCAGAATGTTCACAACTTGCCCTCCGGTGACACCAACTTTCGGCACGCCCGCCGCATTCCCGGGCGAACTACCCCACCCGTGCGATGCTGACGGCACGATCCCATGACGGAAGGGCGTAAGCCATGGACGAGCTCACAGTAATCGGCGTAGAAAACGGCGCCCTCGTCGTCGTATCGGAAAACGGAACGCGTTTTCGTGTACCCGTCACTGAAGCGCTGCACACGGCGCTTCGGCAAAACCGACCAGCCGCCCCCGCCCCGCACCGCGTTGGCCCCAGAGAAGTGCAGTCGCTCATTCGCCAGGGATTGACTGCGGCCGACGTAGCCAAACAGACGGGTGAACCGCTGGAGTACATCCAGCGCTTCGAGGGCCCTGTATTGGCCGAGCGCGACTACGTGATCACCGCTGCCCGAACAGTTGCTGTCGCCGTCGCCGCAGAAACCGAAGCCGCGGGTAATGGCACCTTTGGCTCAGTGATCGACCACCGGCTCGGAGAGCTCGACGCGAGCGATGTGCGCTGGGACAGCCGCAAGAAAGATGCGCTGTGGATCGTCGCCGTGAGCTTTACCGACAAAGACGTCGCACGCACCGCCGTGTGGAACTTCGACCCCAAACGATCGACACTGGCCCCGAGCAATCACGAAGCCCAATCGCTGTCTCAGCGCAGCGAAGAACACGCACCCGTCCTGCCACGGTTGCGCGCGGTACCGGCCGAAGAACAAACGTCCCGTCGCTTCGACAGCGGTGCGTTCGCGCCAGCTATCGCTCTTCGAGTGACGCCTTCAGCGTCTGACAGTGAACCCCAGCGCGAACGTGCATTCGCACGAACGAGTGATGACGCGGCCGCCGAATCCGAGGGCCTCGGTCACACAGCTGATCTTCTCGAAGCACTGCGTCGGCGACGTGGAGAACGCGAAAACGCTCCTGCCGGTCTTGACACCGACGATCTGAACAGCGCTGGTCTCAACAACGGCGGTCTTGACGGGCATCCGTCAACGGGCGCAATTCGAGTGATCGATGTTCCCCTCGACTACCCGCACGCCGACACTGACGGTTTGAGTACCGATGGCTCGGGCGCCGATGACACCGACGCCCTCGAAACCCGAGGCTGGGGCTTAGCCGGTGGCGGTAATTCGGCCGGAAACGCGGACATTGGCGGCAAGTCGGCTTCTCGGCGCGGCCGCACACCGATGCCGAGCTGGGATGACATCGTCTTCGGCGCCCGAGGCGACGAAGATCCTCTGTAAGGCACGCGTAGCCGGTCTGCAACAGCTTTCCAGCTGCCCTGTAGCAGCCCTGTAGTCGCCCTGCAGCCACCAGATTGCGGCAACAGCACATCGGTTTAGGTTGCGAAGGCACCCCAGCGCGCCAGAGGAACTCGCACCTCTTCAGGGCTGAATGACCCGTGTTGGCCGACCATCGCGAGCGAGCGGGCAGTTGCTACGCGTGCGTCGTAGTAAGCCACCTGCGCTCGCGCCGCGACGATGACATCACCAATGCGAGAGAGAGCCGCGTCGCGTACCGGCCCAAACCAGCCCGCGTCAATGGCCTCCTCGCGCGTGACAATCCACGAGCGTGACCCCTCTGCTTCACGCCAGCGGTCTCGAACGGCGACGGCGGTGTCGTGCGTGCCCTCGCGGTGCTCGACCTGAAGATGGAGGCAACGGGGCTCTCCAGCGACGTGTCGCACGTCGTGCCACAGTTCGCTCTCAGCATCGATCACGATGCGACGGTGAGCGGCAACGTCGAGCATGCCGTGGTCGGCCGTCAACAAAACACCCGCGTCGCGCGGCAGGTTACGCGCTACCTCAGCCAGGGCTGAATCGAGCTCTTCTAAACGATGTGTCCACGCATCTGACTCACACCCGTGAGAGTGCCCAACTTTGTCGAGCTCTGGAATGTAGACGTACACCAGAGAACGCTCGCTTCCCTGAAGCAGAGCAACGGCGGCCGCAATGCGATCAACAATCGACTCGCGAGACACGAAGCGAGCGCCCCGTAAGACGGCGTCGGTGAACCCGGTGTGCCGAAACCGTTCTGCAGCCACCACCACGGCATCAACGCTGTGGGCCACCGCAGTCTCGAACACCGTCTCGAGCGGTTGCCACTCGGAGGGCCGCATGCCCGCATCCCACCCTGTGAGTTGATTCACGACGCGGTCGGCGGCGCGGTCGAACACGCTGTAACCGACCAGGCCGTGTTGACCGGCCGAGCGGCCCGTTGTCAGCGTGGCAAGTGCCGAGGCAGTGGTCGTCGGAAAGCCACTGTCGATAACACCACCCACTGGCGGAACCGCCGCAAGCAGTCTGCGGGCGTGACCCGCACGACGTTGAAGGGCTGACATGCCCAGGCCATCCACCAAAATGACGGCGGCACTGCGAACACCCGGAAGAGCCAGGGCGTGTGGCTCGCCCACAATCGAAGAAAATGCTCCCGTCAACACGTCGGCCAGTGACGGGGTGTCGACGCGCGGCGCCGGTATCATGGGGCCATCTTATGACTGCCTCTGCCCCCTCCCGCTCCGGCGGCTCCGAACCCATTGACCCACGCGACCCGGGTGTCGAATCCGGCCCCGCTAACCCGCTCAGCCCCGCAGTCGCAATCGATGGTGAACGCATCGACGATGTCGACCTCGCCGACGAAATGCAGGGCTCGTTTCTGGAATACGCCTACTCGGTCATCTACTCACGGGCCCTCCCTGATGCACGCGACGGGCTGAAGCCCGTTCAGCGGCGCATCCTGTATCAAATGGCTGAGATGGGCTTGCGCCCAGATCGCGGTCACGTGAAATCAGCACGGGTCGTCGGCGAAGTGATGGGCAAGCTGCACCCCCACGGCGACACAGCGATTTATGACGCACTGGTGCGCCTTTCGCAAGACTTCACGCTTCGCGTACCGCTCATCGACGGTCACGGAAACTTCGGCTCGCTTGACGATGGGCCGGCAGCAGCGCGCTACACCGAAGCACGGTTGCGGGCCGAAGCGATGGCCATGGTCGACACGCTCGATGAAGACGTGGTCGACTTCGTGCCGAACTACGACAATCAGCTAACGCAGCCGTCGGTCTTGCCCGCAGCGTTTCCGAACCTGCTGGTCAACGGTGCCAGCGGCATCGCCGTCGGGATGGCCACCAATATGGCACCCCACAACCTCATCGAGGTTGCCGGTGCCGCGCGGCACCTACTCGACAACCCGCAGGCAACCCTCGACGATCTGATGGCCTACGTCCCCGGCCCCGACCTACCCACGGGTGGCACGATCATCGGGCTCGAAGGTGTTCGTGACGCCTACGCCACCGGCCGCGGCAGCTTCAAAACGCGGGCCACCATCTCAATCGAACCCATCACAGCACGTAAGACCGGCATCGTCGTCACGCAGCTTCCGTACCTGGTCGGCCCGGAAAAAGTCATCGAAAAAATTAAAGATGGCGTGCAGTCTAAAAAGCTTGCAGGCATCAGTGACGTCACCGACCTGACCGATCGCCGCAATGGTTTGCGCCTGGTGATTGGAATCAAAACTGGGTTTAGCCCCCAGGCGGTCCTCGAGCAGCTCTACCGGTACACCCCACTCGAAGACGGTTTCTCGATTAACGCGGTCGCGTTGGTCAAGGGAACGCCGCAAACCCTCGGCCTAAAAGACCTACTGCAGGTCTACCTCGACCACCGCATCGAGGTTGTCACTCGGCGCAGCAGGTATCGACTCGACCGCCGCCGCGAGCGTGTGCACCTGGTTGACGGGCTTCTCATCGCGATTCTTGACATCGATGAGGTTATTCAGGTGATCCGAACCTCGGATGATGCGGAGGCGGCGAAAACGCGGCTGATGGAAGTCTTCGACCTGAGCGTCGTGCAAAGCGAATACATTCTTGAGCTGCGGCTGCGGCGACTCACCCGCGTCAGCCGAATCGAACTCGAGGCCGAGCGCGAGAAGCTTCGCGCAGAAATCGCCGAACTTGAAAAGCTGCTCTCTGACCCCGGCCTTGTGCGAGCTGTCGTCGCCGAAGAACTCGACGCGACCGCAGAACGCTTCGGCACACCCCGCCGCACCCTGCTGACCGAAGCCAGCGCGTCCATTGCGACCACGCGTAGCCGTGGCGCCGCACCCGCCTCTCTCGAGATCGTCGACTCACCATGCCGCGTACTGCTGTCAGCGACCGGACTCGCCGTGCGCGTTGACCTGCCCGACGGCGCGGTAATCTCAGCTCCCCTTCGACGCAGTGCACACGATGCGTTGCTCGGCGCCGTCGACACCACTACCCGCGCCTCGCTTGCCGCCATCACCTCGCGCGGGCGCTTCGTTCGCTTCAGCCCCGTCGATCTTCCGAATGTTCCTGCAAACTCGGTTCAGCTTGCGGCCGGCGCGACACTGCGTGACTATCTGGGGCTCAGCAATGCGGCCGAGCGCGTGATTGCCATCGTCGATCCGGCCCAGGTTGAACCAATCGCGCTCGGCACGCGGCAGGGCGTCGTCAAGCGACTTGCCCCCGGAGGATGGCCGGTACGCCCCGACGGAGAGGTCATCGCCCTGAAAGCAGGCGATGAAGTCATTGGCGCTGGAATTGCGCCCGATGACGCTGAACTGGTCTTTGTGACCTCAGACGCTCAGCTTCTGCACTTCACTGCTGAACAGGTGCGCCCGCAAGGCTTTGCGGCCGGCGGAATGGCAGGCATGAAAATTGGGCCAGATGCGCGCGCTCTGTTTTTCGGAGTCGTCAACGCCTCGAGTGCCGAAGTGCTGACGGTCTCCGGGTCGGCGCAGACCCTCACCGGTACCGACTCAGGTCGCGCGAAGATTTCGCCGCTCGACCAGTTTCCGGCGAAGGGCCGTGCCACAGCCGGCGTGCGGTGCCACGCTTTTCTCAAGGGTGAAGATACCCTGCAGCTGGCGTGGGTGGGCACGGAGCCCCTCGCAACCGGCACAGACGGTTCAACGCGCGACCTACCGCAGGGTGGAGCCAAGCGCGACGCGTCAGGCGTGGCCCTCGACTCCCCCATCGGCGCAGCGGGTACGTCTATTCGCTGACGGGCCGACAGCTCAGACGTCGATGCGACCGCGGTCAAAACCCTGACCGGCAATGATGAACTCTTTGCGGGGGGCCACGTCGTTGCCCATGAGCAGCTCAAACATGCGCGATGAGCCCTCAGCGTCGCTGACACGCACACGCCTGAGCGTGCGATGCGCGCGACTCATCGTGGTGTCGGCCAGTTGATCGGCATCCATTTCGCCCAGCCCTTTGTACCGTTGTATCGGGTCTTGGTACCGCTTTCCGGCCTTTTTTAGGGCCGCCAGAACCCCCTGCAACTCTTTCTCACTGTAGGTGTACATCGTGTCGTTGGCGCGTGTTCCTGGGTTCATAACGACGACGCGATGTAACGGTGGCACTGCCGCAAAAACACGGCCAGCATCGATCATCGGCCGCATGTAGCGAAAAAATAGGGTCAACAGCAGGGTGCGAATGTGGGCCCCATCGACGTCGGCATCTGCCATGATGATGACTTTTCCGTATCGGGCTTGCTCTAAATCGAATGATCGCCCAGAGCCCGCACCGATTACCTGAATAATCGAGGCGCACTCTGCATTCGAGAGCATGTCGCTCACTGACGCCTTCTGCACATTCAAAATCTTGCCCCTGATGGGCAACAGCGCCTGAAATTCGCTGTCACGACCCAGCTTGGCTGTGCCGAGAGCGCTGTCGCCCTCGACGATGAACAGCTCACTGTTGGCGACATCACTGGATCGGCAGTCAACAAGCTTCGCGGGTAACGCCGAACTTTCGAGAGCATTTTTGCGACGCTGAGTGTCTTTGTGCGCGCGTGCCGAGACGCGGCTTTTCATCTCAGCGACAACCTTGTCTAGCAACAGAGAGACCTGTGCTTTATCGTCTCGCTTGCTCGATGCGAAACGCTCAGCAAGACCGCGCGCGACCACGGCGGAGGTGATCGCGCGCACGGCCGGCGTGCCCAGCACCTCTTTCGTCTGACCCTCAAACTGCGGCTCGGGCAACCGCACTGTCAGCACTGCTGTCATCCCCGCGAGAACATCATCTTTGTCGAGCTTGTCGGAACCGACTTTGAGGCGACGAGCATTTTTGTCTACCTCAGCACGCATAAATTTCAGCAGGGCCTGCTCGAAACCCAACTGGTGGCTACCGCCCTTGGGGGTGGCAATGATGTTGACGTAGGAGCGAAACGTGGTGTCGTAGCTGGTACCCCAGCGCAGTGCCAGATCAACCACGCACTCGCGCTCAACCTCAGTCGGCACCATGTGGCCGTTGACTTGCAAGACTGGCACCGTCTCGGTGAAGGTGCCCGTGCCCGTGATGCGCCAGACGTCGGTGAGTGGGGTGTCGGGTGCGAGAAACTCTGCATACGCACTGATGCCACCATCGAATCGAAACGACTCAGATGTCGCAACCTCACCGCGCTCATCGATGACAGTCAGGGTGATGCCCGGCACGAGAAACGCCGTCTGGCGAAGTCGAGCGAGCAAGTCGTCAGTGAGAAAACTCGCACCCTTGGTAAAAATTTGCGGATCAGCCCAGTAGCGAATGCGTGTTCCGGTGACGGCCTTCGCCACTTTCCCGGCCACCCGCAGTTCACTGCCGGAGACAAACGGGCTGAAGGGCGAATCGGGGCTTGGGCCCGCCGCGCCATCGTCGAATACTCCGGGTTCACCCCGGTGAAACGACATCGCCCAGGTCTTGCCATCACGATCAACCTCGACGTCGAGCCGTTCACTCAGCGCGTTCACCACCGATGCGCCAACACCGTGCAATCCCCCGGATGCCGCGTATGACCCGCCGCCAAACTTGCCACCGGCGTGCAGCTTAGTGAACACCACTTCAACGCCACTGAGCCCGGTTTTGGGCTCGATATCAACCGGGATACCGCGCGCGCGATCTCGAACCTCGACACTCCCATCGGGGTGCAAACGCAGATCAATGTGCGTGCCATGCCCGCCCAGCGCCTCGTCGACAGAGTTGTCGATGATCTCCCACAGGCAGTGCATAAGGCCGCGCGAATCGGTCGAACCGATATACATGCCCGGTCGCTTACGCACTGCCTCCAAGCCCTCAAGGACCGAAAGATGGCGAGCGGAATAGTCAGAACTAGGCACGTTCCCCATCGTAGGCGGGCGCTACGACATGCTCGAGTTCCCACTCCGCGACATCTCGGGGTTCGGCAGGCGAGGGTCTGTCGAGGGTCTGTCGAGGCTGCGTGGTCGGTAGTGGTGCGGCACCGTGGTGTCGGCCAACAAGGGCTTTCGCCGTACGCGTTCAGCGAAACATAGGCGGTTTGACCGAAAACTGTCGTACGTGTGTGATGCAATAAGTTATCCGAAAGATTCATGGCACTAACGCACACGTAAGGGGCACCCCATGACGCAGCTGACCACCAACAACCCGAGTGTTGCTACGGCTCCCCTGAGCGCCCTCGACCGCTGCGACAGCTGCGGCGCCCAAGCGTATGTGCGAGCCACGCTCGCGACCGGCGACCTCTTGTTTTGCGCCCACCACGGTGCCCGTTTCAAAGAGAAGCTCGCGGGTTCAGCCGTGGCATGGCACGACGAGTCGGACCGCCTCGCGGCCTCTGAATAAATGGGGAGACTTCGTGGCTGGGGTCCCCGGTTGCGATACCTCGTCGGGCGGGCCCGGGCCTACGACTCGGCAAACCTGCGTCGGATAGCACTGCGTATCGCGGAGTCAAGCGGCAAGCCCCGAAGGCTTGTGGAGCTCGACATGTTGTGGTCGTCAATACGCTACGAAGTGGCCTTCCAGGATTTCGCTGAGTGGGACTTCCACATGCTTACGCCACACGAGCGACGTACGTACATGACAAGTGCTAAATCTAATCACCTGGCACAGCGGCTCAACGCAGTGGAACAGCGGCCAATTTTTGCCAACAAACTGTTGTTTAACGGACAGTTTGCCCCCTATATCGGACGTGAGTACCTCGACCTCCGTACGTGCGGGGTGAACGAACTGGGTTCGTTCACCTCCCGCCATGCCCGTGTTGTAGCGAAAGTTGCCGATGGCCTGGGAGGGCAGGGCATTGACGTATTTTCAACGTCCGATCTGACAGATCTTGAGGCCTTTAAGATTGAACGGCTTGCTCAACGCCAGGTGCTACTTGAGCAATTCCTTATCCAACACTCCACCATGATGCGCCTAAACCCGACCAGCGTAAACACGCTAAGAATCGTCACCTATCTCGATAAGGCGCATGTCGTGCACACCCTCGCTCGGGTTCTGAAGATCGGTAACGGCGGCGATGTCGACAACTTCAAAGCTGGCGGTATGTACACCCTGCTTGACGAGCAGGGTGTCGTGCAATTTCCCGCGATTGACGGCGGCGACCGAGTGTTTGAGGTACACCCAGTGACTGGTACGCCTATCGTCGGCTTCGAAGTGCCCAACTGGCTGGCGGTGCTAAACCTCGTGGATACGATCGCGCAGGAGGTGCCCCGAATACGCTACGTCGGATGGGATATCGCAATCACTCCCGAGGGCGCTGCCGTCATCGAGGGAAACTATAACACCGGGGTTTTTCAGCTCAAACCAAGTGCCACCGGGGTACGACGAGGGTCACTTCCCCTGTACCGCTCCGTGATCGGCTTTTAGTCTCTTCCGGGCCTCAGGCTCGGCGCACGACGCCAAGCGGAGTGCTCTCATGGTTTTGACCGAGTGGATTATCTCCGAGAATTTCGACCAATTGCTTCTCTCGCGCCTGGCTCAGCGTCGAACCCAACACATTGCCGCCAAAGTCGTTGATATCAACGATGGCTACCTCGACCTGGCCGCCAAGGGCAGCCTGCAACTCGTACGCAACTTCCCGCGGGCGCAAGGGCACCAATACAACCTGCGTGTTGTACGGCGGAATGGTGTTGTGAGTCGGGCCATCGATACCGCGCGCCCGCGAGCCAGCAATACGGTAAAAGTCCCCTTTGCGACCCAGAAATTTTGACACAGCCGCGACCGCGGCAGCAAACAAGATTCGCGACGTCCCGCACTCGCGCAACGCCATTTCCATTGTCTCCGGCATTCCAAGGCCAATACCGTGCGACGTCTTGGTGACATAGTGAGAGAGAGCGTGCGCAAGTGGACGCGCCCTAATCGAGTCGACCGCGTAGGAACGACCCTGAGTTATGGCGACGATCTTCTCGGAGACAAAAAGAATGTCACCCGGGCGCAAAACATCCCGCGCGTACTTCATCACCACCTCAACGATATCTTCACCCCCCATGACCACATGGGTACGGATTGGGATACGTTGAAATAAGAAGCCGGCCACGTCTCGTACCAGTGGCTTGCCGCTGTTCGGCGTAGCGGTCACGGTCTCTCCTTCGGGGTCATAAGCCTCAACTACAGCCAGCGCGAGACAGTATGCGCACGAGGCCTACTCGAGGTAGTCGCGCAGGGCCTGCGACCGTGACGGATGGCGCAGTTTCGCCATGGTCTTGGATTCGATCTGCCGGATGCGCTCGCGCGTGACTCCGAAGGTGTCACCGATTTGATCCAGGGTCTTCGGCAGGCCATCGCCGAGACCAAAGCGCATACGAATCACGCCCGCCTCGCGTTCCGAAAGCGAGTCAAGCAGACTCTCTAGTTGCTTTTGCAGCATGGTGAAGCCAACCGCATCGGCGGGCACGACGGCTTCGGTGTCTTCGATCAGGTCACCGAACTCGCTATCGCCATCTTCGCCGAGCGGCGTGTGCAGCGAAATGGGCTCCCGACCGTACTTCTGAACCTCGATGACTTTTTCTGGAGTCATATCGAGCTCGCGGCTGAGCTCTTCCGGCGTGGGTTCGCGACCCAAATCTTGCAACATCTGCCGCTGCACGCGGGCGAGCTTATTGATGACCTCAACCATGTGCACGGGAATTCGAATGGTGCGCGCCTGGTCAGCCATGGCACGCGTGATGGCCTGCCGGATCCACCAGGTGGCGTACGTCGAGAATTTGAAGCCCTTGGTGTAATCGAACTTCTCAACAGCCCGAATAAGACCGAGGTTGCCCTCTTGAATCAGGTCGAGAAACTGCATGCCGCGGCCGGTGTAGCGCTTGGCGAGAGACACGACGAGCCGAAGATTCGCCCCGAGCAGGTGATTCTTGGCACGTTGACCGTCTCGGGCGACCCACGAGAGATCACGCCCAAGAGCACTGCGCTTCTCCTTATCAGTCATCGTCGACAACTTTTCTTCAGAGAAAAGACCCGCCTCGATGCGCATGGCGAGCTCAACCTCTTCGGCAGCGTTGAGAAGAGGAACCTTGCCGATCTGCTTCAGGTAATCCTTCACCGGGTCTGCTGTCGCCCCCGTGATGGTGGAGGAATACACCGGAACATCGTCGTCATCGTCGGTGTTCGAAATCACGATGGCACCGGTGGGCAATGGGACGGCTGATCCCTTGCTCGAACGATCGTCGTCATCGTCGTCGTCGTCGCTGTCGTTGTCGTTGTCAACGCTGTCAGCAGGCTTCGGTTTGTCGACTGCAGCGGCTTCGACGTTTGCGCCTGCGGCGGCTGGCGCGGCTACGCCCGTAACAGCTTCCTCGTCCGCGGCTGCCGCGGCAGCTTTTTTTGCGGCGGTTGTGCGAGGTGAGGTGGCCTTCTTCGGAACGGCCGGGGGGTCGGCTGTAGCAGCATCGGCTTTCGTAGCTGGCGCCTTGGCTGCGGCGGCCTTCGCGGCGGGGGCCTTGGCTGCGGTCGCCTTCGCGGCGGGGGCCTTCGCGGCGGGGGCCTTCGCGGCGGAGGCCTTTACTGCGGTGGCCTTCGCCGGAGTCACCTTCTTGGGCGCTGGCTCCGCAGGCGCTTCAACAGTTTTCGTGGCAGTGCTCTTAGTGGTGGCTCGGGTGGCCATGAGTCCCTCTTTTCGCTTTCTGCGGGCATTACAACGACCCATGTCAAGTAGCGGAGTGCGCATCCCACAAGAATGGAAGGGTCGCAACCGCTGCGAGACCGGGTCGTAAGGTTCGATTATCGCACATCGGGGTCAGCGCGTTGACCACCCCCGCCGGCCGCCACAGTTGTTCTCGTGGCAGTTGTGACCGGTAGCGACAGCCAGAGCGAGATCTGCGACCAGAGTGGGTTTAGGACTTGTCGCCGTTGTCGGTGCTCTGGCGAAATGCCAAAAAGTTTTCTAGCTCGGCGGCGATCGCGTCGGCGCTCGGCAGTTCGCCGTCTTCACCCGTGAGTGGTGAACGCAGCGGGTTGTCTTCCATGTAGCGGTCGTGGCGCTCTTCGAGCGTGCCCACCAGTCGGGACAGTTCCGTGTTGCCCTCAACCTGGGTTTCGATCTTCGCCAGAAATTCGCGCCCTTCGGCTCGCAACCGATCCGTGGCAAACAGTAACCCGGTGGCGGCCGTAATGCTCTCTAGCGCAGTGACCGCGGCAGAAGGAAACTCGGTGTCGGCGAGATAGTGCGGCACTAGCAAAACGAAACCAGCGGTTGGATGCCCCGCTTCGGTCAACTGATATTCGAGCAGATGCAGCACGTTGCCGGGCACCTGTGTGCTGGGCCGCCACACCGAAAACGCTTCAATGAGGTCGTCGCGAGTGCCGCTCACTGTGACACCGATCGCCCGGGTGTGCGGCACGGGCATAGGAATGGCGTGAACCCACGTGGTCGACGAGATCGCGTAACGTTCGACGATCTCCAGCATCGCAGCGACGAAACGCTCCCACTGAAAATCAGGCTCGTAGCCCGTGAGTAACAGAAACGGCGCGCCCACATCGTCGTGTGCCAACCGCAGAGCAAGCTGCGGGCGCCGATACTCAGTGATTCGGGTCTCTTCGAAGACCATGATGGGCCGCCTCGCCCGATAGTCGAGCAGCTTGTCGTTGTCGAACACCACAACGTCGCTGTGCTGGAGCTCATCGAGCAGATAGGTAGAGACCTGAGCGACGGCACTGCCCGAGTCGACGAACCCGGTGAGGCCGATGACCAGAGGCAAGCCGTCAGCGACGTCAGATTCCGGCGTGACCACAGAGAAAAGGTCGCTCGGATTCCGCATACCTCCATGGTAGGCGTCGCAGTTGAGCGTTACCGGGTTCTCGAGGCGCGCCGAGAGCGAACAGGCGCGGCCCCCGGGCGCTTCGACCATCGAGCGCGGCCCAGATACGCTGAACGACATGCCTCGTCCCCTGCTTTCAGCCTCGCCCATTGCACCTGCCGACCTTGAGGTTGACGTGCTGATCATCGGCATTGCGCCGCGACACGTCGCCGAATCCTCCTCGAATCCTGCAGATACACCGGCCGTGAGGTTCGTCGGTACCGAGCTCGACCTGGGGCCCTTCCTGTCGAGCGAGGGGATGCTGTCGGCACTCGGCATCACAGGAGCCACCGACGAAACCGCCCGCGTGCCCGCACCCGCCGGCGTTCATGCCTCGAGCCTGCTACTGGTTGGGCTTGGCCGCGAAAAATTGACCGCTGAATCGCTGCGATCTGCAGCTGGCACAGCAGCTCGCGCAGTGGGCACTGCCTCTCGCGTCGGAATTGCTTTACCGACGAGCACCCCTGCCGACGTGCTAGCCGTGCTCGAGGGTGCTGCGATGGGGTGCTACCGATACAGCGCGCGAGTATCTGGCGAGGCGCCCAGCGGCATCGGCTCGATTATTGCCTCGACCCACATCACTGATGCAGCCCACAGTGCGACCAACGCCACCGTGACTTCAGACGCCGTCGCGCTGATCCGCGACCTGGTCAACGCGCCCCCCAACGAGCTGTACCCGCAAACCTTCGTCGCGCGCGCTCGAGAAGCGATCGGTGACCTTCCGATTGAGGTAGAAGAGTGGGGCGTGAAAGAGCTCGAGGCCGGTGGCTTCGGTGGCATTCTCGGTGTCGGCCAAGGCTCAGCGCGACCACCGCGCCTGCTGGCCCTGCGGTACCGGCGCGCGGCCGATGCGCCGCACCTTGCACTCGTGGGCAAAGGCATCACCTTCGATTCAGGCGGACTGTCTCTGAAGCCTGCCGCGAGCATGGTCGGCATGAAGTACGACATGACCGGAGCGGCGACAGCCCTGGCCGCTGTGATTTCATGCGCACGCCTCGGCCTCGACACTCGCGTAACGGCGTGGCTGTGCCTGGCCGAAAACATGCCTTCGTCAACGGCACTGCGACCCAACGACGTGCTCACTATTCGCGGAGGCACCACGGTCGAAGTGCTCAATACCGATGCGGAGGGGCGTCTCGTCATGGCGGATGGTCTGGTCGCGGCGAGCGAGGAACGCCCCGATGCCATTGTCGACGTGGCCACGCTGACGGGCGCCGCTCGCGTTGCCCTAGGAGAGCGCTACGTCGGCCTCATGGGAGACGCTGGCTTGGTTGAGCAGATTCGAACGGCAGCGAACGACACGGGTGAACTCGTATGGCCCATGCCCCTGCCCGGTGAACTTCGTGCACTGTTGAAAAGCGACGTCGCAGATCTTGCGAACGTCAAACCCGGGAGCCCCGCGGCAGGAATGCTGATTGCGGGGGTGTTCTTGCGGGAATTCGTCGGCCGCACGGATGAGTCGCCTGACGCGCCGCGCATTCCCTGGGCCCACCTCGATATCGCTGGTGTGGCCAACAACTCAGGTGCGCCGTTCGGGTACACACCGAAGGGTCCCTCCGGTGTGACCGTGCGTTTACTCGTGCGACTCGCGGAGACCCTGAGCGCTAAGGAGTAGGCTGAGAGGCGGGCGCGAAAGAGTTGCGTCCAGTACGGGGCTCGCTTACCTGAGCTGTCGGGTGGCCCCTGAGCAAGCAACATTTTGTGAATACCTAAGGAGTTTTTGCCGGTGTCAGATCAGACTTTTGACCTCGTTATCCTCGGTGCCGGAAGCGGCGGATACGCGGCCGCTCTTCGCGCAAGCCAACTGGGAATGAGCGTGGGCCTCATCGAGAAATCAAAAGTCGGCGGTACCTGTCTGCACGTCGGTTGTATTCCCACAAAGGCGATGTTGCACGCCGCCGAAGTTGCAGACTCTGCCCGAGACTCCGCACAATTCGGTGTGAAAGCCACCCTTGAGGGCATCGATGTTCCCGCGGTCATCAAGTACCGCGAAGGCATTATTGCCAGCAAGTACAAGGGCCTTCAAGGCCTCATCAAGGCACGCGGAATCACCATGATCGACGGAGAAGGGCACCTTTCGTCTCCGACCACTGTGCGCGTCGGCGATGCCACAATCACCGGCAAGAACGTCATTTTGGCGACGGGGTCATACCCGCGAACACTTCCCGGGTTGGAGATTAGCGGTCGAGTGATCACGTCAGAGCAGGCGCTGGTGCTCGACTACGTGCCCAAGAAAGTCGCCGTGCTTGGCGGTGGCGTTATCGGTGTCGAGTTTTCGAGCATTTGGCGTTCGTGGGGCGCCGAAGTGCACATCATCGAGGCACTGCCCCACCTAGTTCCGATGGAAGAAGAGTCAGTCTCAAAGCAGTTCGAACGCGCGTACCGCAAGCGCGGTATCGAATTCACCCTGGGTGTGCGCTTCCAGAGTGTGACGCAGGATGACAACGGAGTAGTGGTGACTCTAGAGAACGGAGCCACCATCGAAGCCGATCTTCTGCTTGTCGCAGTGGGTCGCGGCCCCGTCACCGCAGGTATGGGTTTTGAAGAGGTCGGGGTCACCATCGACCGTGGATTCGTCATCACTAATGAGCGGCTAGAGACGAACATCCCCGGCCTCTACGCGGTCGGCGACATCGTCCCGGGTCTTCAGCTGGCTCACCGAGGCTTTCAACACGGCATCTTCGTTGCCGAAGAACTCGCAGGCTTGAACCCGGTTGTCATCAGCGATGTCAACATTCCGAAGGTGACCTACAGCGAGCCAGAAGTTGCTTCAGTAGGCCTCACCGAGGCAAAAGCTAAAGAGCAGTACGGCGAGAACGCAGTCGCCTCGTACGACTACAACCTGGCCGGCAACGGCAAGAGCCACATTCTCGAGACCGCGGGTTCTATCAAGGTGGTCCGCGTCGTCGACGGCCCCGTGGTGGGCGTTCACATGATTGGTGCTCGCGTGGGCGAGCAGATCGGCGAAGCCCAGTTGGTGGTCAACTGGGATGCCCACCCGGAAGACATTACGCCCCTCATGCACGCGCACCCCACGCAAAACGAAGCACTCGGCGAAGCGTTCTTGGCGCTTGCCGGCAAACCGCTGCACGCAATGTGACAAGCGCCCCACCACTACCCCACAACTCACAAATGGTTTCAAAGGAGCAGTACTGATGAGCGAATCCGTCAACCTTCCGGCGCTTGGTGAAAGCGTCACCGAGGGAACGGTCACCCGATGGCTCAAGAGTGTCGGAGACCGGGTCGAAATCGACGAGCCCTTGGTGGAAGTCTCGACCGACAAGGTCGACACCGAGATTCCCTCGCCCATCGCCGGTGTGATCGAAGAGATCCTCGTCGCTGAAGACGAGACCGTCGAGGTGGGCACAGCCCTTGTGCGCATCGGTGACGGTTCCTCGGTTGGGTCTTCCGCCGATACTCCTGCCGCGGAGCCGACCGCCGAGCCCGCACCTGAGTCACCCGCACCCGAGTCACCCGCACCGCCCGAGATCTCCGAGGCCAGCGCAGCGGCCAGCGTTCCTGAGGCAGTTGCAGCTGAGCCCGTGGCAGCCGCCCCCGCAGCTGCACCCGCCGCAGCTTCCCCTGCTGCCGCACCTGCCGCAGCTCCCCCAGCTGCTGCACCTGCCCCTGCCGCACCTGCAGCCGTTCCGGCACCTGCCGTTGTTCCTGCGCCTCCCGCAGCCGCACCGGCAGCCGTTGCGGCTCCTGCCGCGCCTGCCGCTGTTGTTACACCAGCCGCCGCACCCGCAGCTGCCCAGCACACCGAGCCGTCGGCACCGGCAGCAGCAGAGAGCGCGGCCGGTTACATCACTCCGATCGTGCGCAAGCTGGCGCATGAGCACGGCGTCGACCTGAACCATGTGACGGGCACCGGAGTCGGAGGCCGCATTCGCAAGCAAGACGTCCTTGCCGCAAAGCCCGCGCCCGCCGCCGCACCGAAGGCTGAGGGTCGCGCCGAGCTTGTCAGCTCACCGCTGCGTGGAACCACCGTGGCCATGTCACGGCTCCGCAAGGTCATCGCGGAGCGAGCTGTCATCTCCATGCAGTCCACCGCTCAGCTCACCACCGTTGTCGAGATCGACGTCACCAAAGTGGCGATAATGCGCACCGCGGTGAAGGGTGATTTCGAAAAGGCCACGGGCACGAAGCTTTCATTCCTACCGTTCTTCGCGAAAGCGGCGACAGAGGCCCTGCGCGCCTTTCCAATCGTTAACGCCTCAGTCGACGGTGATTCGATCGTGTACCCGGATTCCGAGAACCTGTCGATCGCGGTGGACACTGAGCGCGGACTGCTGACCCCGGTGATCCGAAACGCTGGTGACCTCACAATCGCTGACCTCGCTCGCGAGATCGCCGACCTTGCCACTCGCACACGCGACAACAAGCTCAAACCCGATGAGTTGGCAGGCGGCACCTTCACACTGACGAATACGGGATCACGGGGTGCTCTCTTCGACACCCCCATCGTGTTCTTGCCGCAGGTGGCAATTTTGGGCACCGGAATCGTGAGCAAGAAGCCCTCCGTTGTGACGGTCGATGGCTCAGACGTGATCGCCGTTCGATCGATGGTCTACTTCGCACTGTCCTACGATCACCGAATCGTAGACGGGGCCGACGCGGCCCGGTTCTTGAGCGCCGTCAAGGCTCGCTTGGAAGCCGCAGACTTCGCGTCAGACCTGGGTATTTAGTCGATTACGTCTCTGATACGCCAACCGGCCTCGCTTCTGACCACCAGAAGCGAGGCCGCTGTCGTTACGGTCGACGTTGTGCTCGTCGTTTTGCTTGTCGTGACCGCCGTCGTGTTCACCAGGTCAATCAGCACCGCACCCCCCATGTTTTCCGTCACGACCGAGTCACGAGCCCCCTCGTGCCAGCGTTGAAGTAACGCATGCCGGGGGTCTGGCTCACCCGCGAGCCGAGCCGCGGCTGACGCGACGTGCACCACCGCTGCAAAACACGCGGCATCGCTTTCGGTTTCGGTATCGGAATCGGCGTTGGTGGCACTGGCACTGGCACGGGCAGCACACTCAACCCAGCGCCCGACCAGCGCGTCGACAATGCCCTTCCACTGCTCTGGTTGCGGGTGCAGGATGGTCTCTGGCGCTGTCGATAAGGCAGCTGGCTTTAGGGCTGCTGCCGGTGATGGCGCGAGCACGCGAGGGGGCTCGTGGGCCTGCTCGTGTACGGCGTCATCAGCCGGATGTTGTGCGGCGGAATCTGCACGGCTCGTGATTGCACTGGGCGCATCCGGAGTGCCAGCAGCACCGATGATCAGTCCGGCGACGACCAGCGCGGCCATCCCCACGCCGCCGACGATCGCGAAACGAGGCCGCACCGACCAGGAGCGCACCGCTCGTCGCTTGAGACTTAGGCGCACCATCGCACGCACGTTGCCGAACGCGGCTGCCGCCGCCAGCCTCGCACGGCTCGCTCCCCCGCTCGCGATCTCAACGAAACGCTGCGGAAGACCCAGCGCCGTCAGGGTGTCGAGCACTGCGCCGATTCCCGTGTCAATTCGTGTGGACTTCGGTGCTGGATCAGTGACCGCCGCGCCCGCCTGCTGTGTCGTCACTCGTGCACCCGTCAAGGGCAACGCCACCGGCGCGGTCGATGATGGCGATCTAGTCGCGCCACCTGAGACTGGCTCTCCGGTGGGCGTAGTGTGCACCGGAAGAGGATCTGCCAGGTCGAAGAGCGCGAACGCGAGCTGCCCCGCGGCTGAAGCTGACCTGAGCGCATCGATCAGTGCGGCGCGATGCGTCTGGTCAACCGAGTGAGCCACGGCGACCCCGATCGCTTGTAGCGCTGCGCGGTCGGCCCCGTAGCCCGGTTCCATGGGGTGATAGCGCTGGGGCAGCGGAGGGCCCACGAGCGCGCCGCTCAATCGAGTAACGATGGGGGCACCGCTCTCAGTCATACGTACCGCCGCGAGACTGGTGAGAACACCGGTCATGCCCAACCGGTGAGCGACATCGACTGCGAGGGCGAGTGGTGCGACCAGGGTGACGGCCTCACCCAGACTGAGAGCGCCACGTCGATTCTGCAGAAGTGTCGCAAGTTGTGCCCCCCCGACACGATCGACCAAGAGCGCTGTGCGCCCGTCGGCGAGAGTGACCAGGTCCCTCAGCGCCACGACATGATCGCGAAGAGCCGGGTCGGCCGAACGGATGACATCATGCGCGGCGACCTCGGCATCGATCGTCGAGGTCGCGCAGTGGTGCCGAAAAATTCGCGCAACCAGCGTTTCGCCGTCAGCATGCAGAAGCGCCATCACGGCCTGCGTACCCCGGGAAATGACGCGCACAACGCGGTAGCCCCCGATCTCGCTCGGGAGGATCTCATCAAGATTCGGCGCGGGCACCAGCGCACCATGCCACGGTGGGGCAGGTGGACGCACGGGAATCGACGGTGCGGTGCGGAACCCGCCCGGAATACTCGGCCAGGAGGAGTCGAGTGTGGGCGCTACCCTGGTAGACATGGCCCGCACCTCTGCACAGAAGCCCCCCAAAGAACCCGGACGCATGAAACAAATGTGGCAGGTGTTCCAAATGACGCGGCGGATGGACCGACTTGCGGTCTGGGTCATGTTGGCGTCATTCTTCGGTCCCATTGCCGCGGGCGTTCTCATCTCAGTGTTCATCACCCCGGGTGACGTGCTCTCGAGCATCCTATGGAACGTCACGGGCGTTCTTCTCGGGGTCTTGCTGACCCTCATCGTGCTGGGCCGTCGCGCCGAGCGAGTGGCTTACCGTCAGATCTCTGGTCAGCCGGGCGCGGTAGGTGCCGTTCTTAAGTCATCACTTCGGCGAGCATGGCAGGCCAGTGAAATGCCAATAACGGTGAGCCCAAAGACGCAAGATGCCGTCTACCGAGCCATCGGAAAGCCCGGCGTCGTGATCATCGGTGAGGGGCCACAGTCTCGCACCCGTCGCATGATGGAAGACGAACGCCGCCACGTCAGCCGCATCGTGCCCAACGTGCCCGTGCACTTTATTTTTGTGGGACCAGATGCCGAAAGCGTCAAGCTCGAGAACCTCTCACGCACCCTCAACAAGCTCAAGCGTTCCATCACCAAGGCCGAGGTGTTCGCGGTCAGCAACCGCGTCACATCGCTCAATAAGGCAGGGAACCTACCTATCCCCAAGGGTATGGACCCCATGAAAGCGCGGGCTCCAAAGCCGCGTTAGAGTTTTGCGGCGCATCTCAGCGGCGGAGCAGAACTGTGCCAGCTGCGCGGTCGTGGAGGCCACGTTGGTTCTGATCCCACAGCATCGCCGGTATCACCAGGGCAATGAGCAGGGAGCGCACGATCGGGCGCCACACGCCTAACAGTCCGCCGGCGAGCGGCACGACGCGCATTCCGAGAACCGCGTGCCCGATGCTGGCGTTGATGACGATCGTGAACAGCACTTGCATGCCCACAAAAACCAGCAGTGTTGCTCTCGAGTCGTAGTTGAAGAAACCCGCTGAGATCGCCACGGCAATACCCCAGTCGATGGCGATACCCGCCAGCCGACGGCCTAAGCGGGCGACCGATCGGGAGCCTGTTTCGGGCAAGCCGATGCGCTGGCCGGGCCAATCCGGGGCTTCAGGGGCGGGGCTCGTCGACACTCCTACAGCTTAGGAGGATCGCGCGCCCCTAGACTGGGCACGTGATTGACGTAGTCGTCACGGGGCTAAGCGCCAACTCCGTGCCGTACCTGTCGGGTCTCGAGCAGCAGCGTGCTTTGCACTCAGCGGTTGTCGAGGGTCGGGCGCCGAATACCGTCATGCTGCTCGAGCACGACAGCGTGTACACGGCGGGTAAACGCACAGAGGCGCACGAGCGGCCAACCAATGGCGCGCCGGTGATTGACGTCGACCGCGGCGGCAAAATCACCTGGCATGGCCCAGGGCAACTTGTCGGGTATCCGATCATGCGTCTGGCGGATCCGATAGACGTCGTGCGCTACGTACGCTGCCTCGAAGAAATGCTGCTGGCTGTGCTGACGGAGCTCGGCGTCGAGGGCGCCGATCGCGTTGCCGGGCGCAGTGGCGTGTGGATGCGCGGCACCGACAAGATCGCTGCCATCGGTATCCGTGTGTCTCAGGGTGTCACCTCACACGGCTTTGCTCTGAATTGCTCAAACGGTTTTGAGGCCTACAGCGCCATCGTCGCGTGTGGGCTTGCCGACGCTAGCGTCACGTCGGTTAGCCGAGAACTGGGCCGCACCGTGACCCCCCATGACGTTGCTCCTCTCATCGAGCGCCATTTTGGCGCCATCGTGCACGACACTATTGGCGTTCGTACGCCCCTGCCCGAAGGAGTCTCAGCATGACCACAACACCTGCAACCCATCCCGGCGAGGGTCGAAAGCTGCTGCGCCTCGAGGTTCGAAACGCTCAAACCCCGATCGAGAAAAAGCCCGACTGGATCAAAACTCGCGCCAGAATGGGCCCGGAATACACGGCTATGCGAGCTCTCGTGACTGAGAAAAAGCTGCACACGGTGTGTCAAGAGGCCGGATGCCCCAACATTTTCGAGTGCTGGGAAGACCGCGAAGCAACCTTCTTGATCGGCGGCAGTCAGTGCACCCGTCGGTGTGACTTCTGCCAAATCGACACGGGCAAGCCCGCTGACTACGACCGGGATGAGCCACGGCGTGTTGCAGAGTCGGTGGTGGAAATGAACCTGCGCTACGCGACTGTGACCGGTGTCGCGCGCGACGACCTTCCTGATGAGGGCGCGTGGCTTCATGCCGAAACGGTGCGAATGATTCACGAGCTGAACCCGGGCACGGGTGTAGAGCTTCTGGCCACCGACTTTTCTGGCAACCCGGACCTGCTGCGCGTGGTGTTCGATTCACGGCCAGAGGTGTTTGCGCACAACGTTGAGACGGTGCCGCGCCTGTTCAAGCGTATTAGGCCGGCGTTTAAGTACGAGCGGTCACTGGACGTCATCACCCAGGCGCGCGACTATGGGCTTATCACCAAGTCGAATCTCATTCTCGGCATGGGTGAAACCCGCGAAGAGGTCTCTCAAGCTTTGCGGGACCTGCACGAGGCTGGCACCGACATCATGACCATCACCCAGTATCTGCGCCCGAGCACCCGACACCACCCGATCGAACGGTGGCTGAAGCCCGATGAGTTCGTTGAGATCAAGGCCGAGGCTGACGAGATCGGCTTCTTGGGAGTTCTCGCTGGGCCGCTCGTTCGGTCAAGTTACCGTGCTGGTCGCCTATGGGCCCAGTCAATGGTGGCGAAGGGTCGGCCCATCCCCGAATCAATGCGGGCCCTGGCTGAGACCACGGCGGGGTTTGCACAGGCGGTGAACTGACCGATCGCGGCTTTGACGAACAGTCCACAGCGCTTTTGGGCGCGACGTAACATGCTCGAAACAATGGGGACACCCTCGGGAAATCCCCCGCACATACTGTCGTACCCGTAGCTGCGACTGCAGCCTGCCCGGCACAAAGCTCACGCCGGTATCACGTTCAGGAGACCCGTTACATGTTCAATGATTCTTCCGAGGTGCTGAAGTTCATCAAAGACACCGACGTGGTGTTTCTTGACATTCGCTTCACCGACCTTCCCGGCGTGCAGCAGCACTTCAACATTCCCGCGTCGACCGTTGATGAAGAATTCTTCACCGTAGGCCAGCTCTTTGACGGGTCTTCCATTCGAGGATTCCAGTCAATTCACGAGTCTGACCTGCAGCTCATACCCGACGTCTCTACCGGCTACATCGACCCGTTCCGTGCCGAGCGAACCCTCATCATGGTGTTCGACATCTACAACCCGCGCACCGGCGAGATTTACGCCCGCGACCCGCGCCAGGTGGCCAAGAAGGCCGAAAAGTTTCTGGCTTCCACGGGAATCGCCGACACCGCTTTCTTCGCCGCCGAAGCCGAGTTCTACATCTTCGACGATGTTCGCTACGAAGTGAAACAGAACACATCGTTCTATTCCGTTGACTCTGGTGAAGCGGCCTGGAATACGGCTCGCGTTGAAGAGGGCGGCAACCTGGCCAACAAGACTCCCTACAAGGGCGGCTACTTCCCGGTCAGCCCGGTCGATCAGCACGCTGATCTGCGTGACGACATTGTCGTCAAGCTCATGGAGGTTGGTCTCCAGGTCGAGCGCAGCCATCATGAGGTGGGTACAGCTGGCCAGGGTGAAATCAACTACAAGTTCGACACCATGGTGGCTGCCGCCGACGACGTGATGAAGTTCAAGTACGTCGTCAAAAACACTGCCCACGAATGGGGCAAAGTGGCAACCTTCATGCCCAAGCCACTGTTCGGCGACAACGGGTCAGGTATGCACGTTCACCAGTCACTGTGGAACGAAGGCAAGCCGTTGTTCTACGACGAGGCCGGCTACGGCGGGCTCAGCGACCTAGCGCGTTGGTACATCGGCGGAATCTTGAAGCATGCCCCGGCAATGCTGGCCTTCACCAACCCCTCGTTGAACTCTTACCGACGTCTGGTCAAGGGCTTCGAGGCTCCGGTCAACCTGGTCTACTCGGCCGGTAACCGCTCAGCCGCCATTCGTATCCCGATCACCGGAACAAATCCAAAAGCGAAGCGCATCGAGTTTCGCGCACCTGACGCTGCCGGCAACCCGTACTTGGCATTCGCCGTGCAATTGATGGCAGGCATCGACGGTATTCTCAACAAAATCGAGCCCCACGAGCCCGTCGACAAAGACCTCTACGAGCTTCCGCCGGAGGAGGCCAAGGGAATCCCCCAGCTTCCCAGCTCGCTCGAAGAGGCGCTCGTCGCACTGGAGGACGACCACGAGTTCTTGCTCGCCGGTGGAGTTTTCACGAAAGACTTGATCGAGACCTGGATCGAGTACAAGCGCACGATGGAGATTCTTCCAACCGCGCAGCGCCCGCACCCGTTCGAGTTCGAGCTCTACTTCTCGGTGTAGTTTCAGCTCACACATCCACCACAAGGCGCGAGGGTCCCGTTTCGTCAGAAGCCGGACCCTCGAGCCTTGTGCGGGGTAACCAAATGATTAGAGCGTGTCGTAAAAGCCCCGCTCAAAAACCTGACGTGCGAGGCGCGTCGTGCGCAAGTAATCATCGTCAAGGCGTGAGGCTCCCCCAGCGGGGTAGCCCATGATTCGCGCCACACCTTCAAGCTGTGCGCGGTCACTCGGCAACACGTCGGCCGTGCGCGCACTCCACAGGGTGAGTGCTGATCGGGCCCGCGATGCGATCAACCAGGCGGAGCGCAACCGGTCTCCGTCGTCTGGTGAGACGAGATCGTTGTCAACCGCGGCAGCCAATGCCGCCAGAGTCGACGTGGTCGATAGTGCAGGCACTGCCGCGGCGTGTTGCAGTTGCAACAGTTGTACGAACCATTCGACATCGCTCAGTGAGCCTCGACCCAGCTTCAGGTGGCGCGAGGGGTCCGCAGCGCGCGGCAGGCGCTCGGCTTCGACGCGAGCCTTCACCGTGCGCACCTCGCGGGCATCGTCTGCAGAAAAATTTTGCGGATACCGCACCGTGTTTGCCAAAAGGGTGAAGTCGTCACTCAGTAGTGTGTCGCCGGCGACGGCGCGCGCCCGTAACAGTGCCTGGGCCTCCCACGTGAGTGACCAGCGCTCATAGTAGGCACGGTATGAGTTCAGAGATCGAGTGATGGCGCCATTGCGGCCCTCTGGCCGCAGGTCAATGTCAAGGTCGAGCGGCACGAGCAGGTCTTCCGTGAGCCGCTTGATCTCGTGCACCACCCGTTCAGCGCGAGCCTGCGACTCCTCGCCCGCCCCCGCATCGCGGTAGACGTACATAACGTCAGCATCAGACCCGAATCCGAGCTCTGCGCCGCCGTACCGCCCCATCGCAATGACGGCAAACTCGAGTCCGTTATCGTCGTGGTGCGCAAGCGACAGCACGCCCGTGAGCAGGGTGGTCGTGACGTCGCTCAGAGAGTGACCCAACTCTTCGACAGTGGCAATATCGAGGATGCTCGCCAGCGCCAACCGCAGCACCTCGCGGCGGCGTGCCGTTCGCAGGGCAGCGGCAGCACCAGGGGTGTCGCCGGCGTGACGCGCAAGTGCTGCCAGCATTTCGTCGCGCAGCGTATCCGGAGTGCGAGGCCGCAGTTCGTCTTCATTCTCTAGCCAGGCGGCTGCTTCAGGTATGCGTTCAAACAGCGCTCCGACATAGCGCGACGCGCCCAGGACGCTGGTGAGACGCTGCGCCGCACCGCTGGAATCACGCAGCATACGCAAAAACCACGACCGCTCCCCCAGGTCGTCACTCAACCGTCGAAAAGCAAGTAGCCCTAAATCGGGGTCAGCACCGTCTGCAAGCCACTGCAAGATGACCGGCAATAGGGTTCGTTGAATTTGGGCTCGACGTGACACCCCCGTGGTCAGCGCCGCAATGTGCCGCAGGGCTCCGTGAGCGTCGACAAAGCCGATCGCCGACAACCTCTCCTGCGCCTGCCCGCTAGTCAGCGCTAGCCCATCGTCGGGCAGTGCAGCCACCGCCGACATGAGCGGGCGGTAAAACAATTTTTCATGCAACGACCGCACGGCGAGTTTTGTTTGCTGCCAGAGTTCGGTGAGCCCGCTGGCCGTGGCAGTCAACCCTGTCGCTCGGGCGAGAACGCGGCGGCGCCCGTCATCGGTCGGCATGAGGTGCGTGCGCACCATGCGTTCGAGTTGCACCCGGTGCTCGATGACCCTCAGCACCCGGTAATCGCGAGAGAAGCTCGCCGCGTCATGTCGACTGATGTAGCCCTGCTCAGCAAGTGCCGCGAGTGCGCCCAGAGTGTCGGGCTGGCGTACCCGGTCGTCGCCGTGTCCATGCACCAGCTGGAGAAGCTGAATGGTGAATTCGACGTCGCGTAGCCCGCCCGGCCCAAGCTTCAATTGAACGGCTACCTCGTGGGCAGGAATATGTTCAGTGACCCGCTCGCGCATGCGCTGCACAGAGTCGACGAAGCCTGGGCGCTGCGAACTGGTCCACACCAGCGGATGCACCTGCGCACAGTATCGAGCGCCGAGGTCACGATCGCCGGCGAGAGGGCGTGACTTGAGCAGCGCTTGAAACTCCCAACTCTTCGCCCACCGCTCGTAGTAGGCACGATGTGATTCGAGCGTTCGCACCAGCACCCCATTCTTGCCCTCCGGGCGCAGATTGGTGTCGACCTCCCACAGTGGCGGTTCGATGCCGAGCTCTTGAATTCCACGACCAGTTTCGGTGGCCAACCGTGTCGCGATCTCCAGGGCACCGGAGCCGTCAAGACCGTCTGAGCCTTCCGCCACATAGATGACGTCAACGTCACTGATGTAGTTCAACTCGCGCGCGCCCGCCTTACCCATACCGATGATCGCGAGGTGCGTGCGGGCTACGTCGTCGGCAGGGAATCCGCACGTTCGACGGGCCAGAACCAGGCTGGCGTCGAGAGCCGCGCCGGCGAGATCCGCCAGGGTAGCGGCAACGTCGGGAAGAGCAACCAGGGCGTCAGGATGCTCCAGATCCCATGCGGCAATACGCAACAACCAGTGCCGGTATCCCACCCGCAACGCCCGACGCGCCTGATCGACGTCGGCGGCAGTAGAGACGGAGACCTTGCTCACAGCCCCGGTGAGGTCAGCCTGCAACTGTTCCGCGGTCGGTAAGTCAACCAGGGGCTCACGCAGGGCTGACAGCTCGGCCGGGCAACGCCCAAGGAAGTCACCCAGCCCCTCGCTGGCACCGAGTACTCGGATGACGCGGGCAGTCCAGGCGTGATCGTCGAGAACAGTGCGCAGGGCATCCGGATGCCGCTCGCGCAGGCGCACGAGAAACCGCAGCGCCCGATCAGGGTCGGCCGCCAAACCAAACGCCGCTACGTGGCTCTCAAACCCCGCAAACTCGGCACGCGCAACGCCCAAATCGGCGAAACCCAACCGCGCGAGCCCGGTCAGCGTTAGCTCTGCGGGCAGCGCTGCTGGGCGCTGATCCGGTATCGGTGGGTGCGTCATCGACTCAGCGCTGCGCTTCGGTCTTAGAGAATCTCGAGATTGCTCTCGAGCTCGTAGGGCGTCACCTGAGCGCGGTAGGCGGCCCAATCGCGGCGCTTGTTGAGCAGCACGAAGTTGAACACCTGCTCACCGAGAGTTTCTGCCACCAGCTCGCTGTCTTCCATGAGCCCCAGCGCCCGGTCAAGGCTCGACGGCAGCGGGGTGTACCCGAGTGCGCGCCGTTCTCCCTCACTGAGCTCCCACACGGTGTTCTCGGCCTCTGGCGGCAACTCGTAGCCCTCTTCGATGCCTTTAAGCCCCGCTGCGAGGAGGAGTGAAAAAGCCAGGTACGGGTTCGCCGCAGAATCCATTCCCCGATACTCGACGCGAGCGCTCTGCCCCTTGCCGGGCTTGTAGAGCGGCACGCGGACGAGGGCAGACCGATTGTTGTGGCCCCAGGTCACGTAACTCGGCGCTTCATCGCCTGTCCACAGCCTCTTGTACGAGTTCACGAACTGGTTGGTGATGGCGGTGATTTCGGGCGCGTGCGTTAGCAGCCCGGCGACAAACTGCCGACCGATCTTTGACAGTTGGTATTGACCCGAAGGATCGAAAAAGGCGTTGGTGTCGCCTTCGAACAGTGACAGGTGTGTGTGCATGCCTGATCCGGGATGTGCTGCCATGGGCTTGGGCATGAACGTGGCGTACACGCCCTGCTCAATGGCGACCTCTTTGACCACGGTGCGGAAGGTCATGATGTTGTCAGCGGTAGTCAACGCGTCGGCGTATCGAAGATCGATTTCGTTTTGGCCCGGACCAGCCTCGTGGTGACTGAACTCGACAGAGATGCCGAGATCTTCGAGCATGCGCACCGTTCGACGGCGAAAGTCGTGTGCTGTTCCGCCGGGAACGTTGTCAAAGTAGCCCGCCGAGTCGACCGGCTTCGGGCCTTTGGCGCCGACCTTTGAACTCTCGAGCAGGTAAAACTCAATCTCAGGGTGCGTATAGAACGTGAAACCGCGGTCAGCTGCTTTGGCGAGCGTTCGCTTCAGCACGTGGCGCGGATCTGCTGCAGCGGGTTGACCGTCGGGGGTCGTAATGTCGCAGAACATACGGGCAGTCGGGTCAATTTCGCCACGCCACGGAAGAATTTGAAAAGTGGTGGGGTCAGGATGCGCGAGCACGTCAGCCTCATACGCGCGAGAGAGGCCCTCAATGGCGGAACCATCAAAACCCAAGCCTTCGGCGAAGGCGCCCTCTACCTCGGCAGGCGCCACTGCGACCATCTTGAGCGTGCCGACAACGTCGGTGAACCAGAGGCGCACAAACTTCACTCCGCGCTCTTCGATCGTGCGAAGAACGAAATCACGCTGCTTGTCCATGCCGCCCATTCCGGTGCTCACATCTCTCCCTCGATTAACGCAAAGATCTCACGATTAGGCTAACCGGTATGCCCCGCCTTCGCTTGGCCCTCGCGCAGTCAAACCCTGTTGTTGGCGATCTCGCAGGCAACGCCGAACAGATCGTGGCGGCGGCTCGCGCGGCGTCCCAGCAGGGCGCCGACATTCTCGCGCTCGGCGAAATGGCGCTCACTGGTTACCCCATCGAAGACCTTGCTTCACGACCGTCATTTTTGGTCGATGCGGCTGCCGCCGTGCATGCTTTAGCCGCTCGGCTCAAAGCCGAGGGCTTGGGCACTCTGCCGGTTGTTGTCGGCCACGCTGATGGCCCACACGAACCGAGACTCGTCGGCTCATCAAACGCCCCCACGGCGATCGCCCAAAACTGTGCGAGCGTTCTCCATCACGGGCGCGTTATTGCCCGCTACGCCAAACATCACCTCCCCAACTACGGCGTTTTTGACGAGTACCGAATCTTCATTCCGGGTGACGAACTGCTCGTTGTGCGGCTCAAAGGCGTCGACATCGCGCTGATCATTTGTGAAGATCTGTGGCGCGACGGCGGCCCGGTGGACCGTGTGCTGCACTCCAACGCGGGCGTACTGCTCGTGATCAACGCCTCACCTTTCGAACGCGACAAAGACGAGGTTCGCCTGCCCCTGGTCACCCGTCGCGCCACGGAAACCAGCACAGTCGTCGCCTACGTGAACATTGTCGGCGGCCAAGATGATCTCGTATTCGACGGAGACAGCGTTGTCGTCGATGAGCAGGGCGCTGTTCTTGCCCGTGCCCCGCAGTTCGCGGAGCACCTTCTGGTCGTTGACATCGATGCCGCCGGGGCCAGTCAGACTGAGCTGGGGCCGAATGTTCACCGCGTCGAGCTCGAGCTGCGTGGCCCACAGAGTGTCGCTGACCCACAGAGTGTCGCTGACTCACTCCTGCCCGGCATCGCGACGGCGGCGAATGCCGCAAAACCTTCGGATGATCTCGAACAGATGTGGAGTGCACTGGTGCTCGGCACTCGTGACTACATTCGTAAAAACGGGTTTCGCAGCGTGGTCTTGGGGCTGTCGGGCGGAATCGATTCGGCAGTGTGCGCGGCCATCGCTGCCGATGCAATTGGCGCCGACAACGTTTATGGCATTTCCATGCCGTCGCAGTGGAGTTCAAAACACTCTCGCAGCGATGCCGACGACCTGGCTGAGCGTATCGGGCTGCACTATTCGGTTCAGCCGATCGCTGAGCTGGTGGCACCGATTGAGGCTCAGCTGCAACTCACGGGTGTGGCGGCAGAAAACGTGCAATCGCGCGTACGGGGCGTGATCCTGATGGGGCTTTCGAATCTCGACGGTCACCTGGTGCTCACCACGGGCAACAAATCGGAGCTGTCGGTCGGCTATTCCACGATCTACGGAGATTCGGTGGGCGGATTCGCTCCGATCAAGGACGTTCCAAAGCTGTGGGTGTGGGAGCTGGCGCGGTGGCGCAACCGACTTGCAAAGACCCGGGGCGAGACGGCACCTATTCCCGAGGGCTCCATCAGCAAGCCCCCGAGCGCTGAGCTACGCGCCGATCAAACCGATCAAGATTCCCTCCCGCCCTACGAAATTCTCGACGCGATACTCGAGGCCTACGTCGACCAAGAACTCGGTCGCGACGATGTCGTGGCCCTCGGGTTTGACGAAGCGACGGTCGACTTTGTCACCAAGCTCGTCGACCGCAGTGAGTGGAAGCGGCGCCAGGGTGCCATCGGGCCAAAAATCTCAGGTATGGCATTCGGGCGAGACCGCCGCATGCCCATTACGTATCGGCCCACGACATCGACATCGACCTCGACCGGCGTCTAGGCGAGCGGGCCACCGTGCGCTGGGTAGGCTGACGGAATGGCTGAGGCACCGAAACGCGTTCGCATCCGGCACTTCGCGCGGGCAAAAGAGCAGGGCATCAAGATCACCGGTCTGACGTCGTACGACGTGTTGACGGCCCAGATTTTTGACCAGGCAGGCATCGACTTCTTGCTGGTTGGCGACTCTGCCGGCAATACGGTGCTGGGCTACGACACGACGCTGCCGGTCACCATTGACGACCTTATTCCGTTGACGCGAGGCGTCGTCAGTGGGGTTACGCGCGCCCTAGTGGTCGCCGACATGCCGTTTGGTTCCTACGAGACAGGAGCCGAAGAGGCCCTGCACACAGCATTTCGGTTTATGAAAGAAACAGGCGCACACGCGGTGAAGCTTGAAGGTGGTGTGCGGTCAGCGTCGCAGATCCGACGCATTGTCGACGCCGGAATTCCGGTCATGGCACACATTGGGTTTACCCCACAGAGCGAGCACGGGCTCGGTGGCCACGTCATTCAGGGGCGTGGCGATGCTGCTGAACATTTGCTCGCCGATGCTCACGCTGTCGAAGAGGCGGGCGCCTTCGCTGTGGTGCTCGAAATGATTCCCGCCGGCGTGGCGAAGCAAATCACTGAGGAATTGACTATTCCGACCATCAGCGTCGGCGGTGGCCCACACTGTGACGGGCAACTCGTCGTGTGGACTGACTGGGCCGGTCTGGCGGGTGGGCGCGTACCGAAATTTGTGAGGCAGTACGCCAATCTGCGCCAGGTACTCACCGACGCCGCCATCGCGTTCAAAGCCGATGTCGAGTCAGGCGCTTACCCCGATGACGCACACAGCTACAGTGACGAGTCAGCCGAGCAGGCACTGCAGGATCGCGCCAATTAGAGGCTAATCGTCGGCGTTTTCTTCCTCCGCCGCCCATGCGTCTGCGCGCTGTTGGGCTTTGGCTAACGCCTGGTGTGCTTCTGCTTCACTGGCGTACGGCCCGTAGCGGTCAGAGCCCAGTGAGAGCGGGCCGTGCTCGACCTCCGTGGTTTTCCAGTTGTACCACCACTGCCGTGGCTCGTTGTGCAGCGCATCCCGCATGATCATGGCGTGCCCCCTCGCTCGATAGACTCGACCCTATGCCTCGCAATGCCTCAGGTCACCTCGTTGCCGGAAAAATTGCGCCACCGCGAGCGGTTCCTGCCGCGATCACGCGCCCCGAATACGCCGGAAAATCCGCTCCGCTTCCGCACGTGGGCGGCGACATCTATGACCCTGAGACAATTGAGCTCATCAGGGCGTCGGGCCGCATTGCGGCGCGGGCCGTAGAGGCCATCGGCGCAGCAATACGCCCGGGTATCACCACTGACGCGCTCGACAAGATCGCCCACGAGTTCTTGCTCGACCACGGCGCCTACCCCTCAACGCTGGGCTACCGCGGTTTTCCGAAATCGTGTTGCACGAGCATCAATGAGGTCATCTGCCACGGAATTCCAGACGACACTGTGATCGTCGACGGCGACATTGTGAACATCGACATCACTGCTTACAAAGATGGCGTACACGGTGATCTCAATAAGACCTTCATCGCTGGTCAGGCGAGCGACGACGCCCGGCTTCTCGTAGAGCGCACCGAAGAGGCTTTGCGCCGTGGCATCAAAGCTGTGGCCCCCGGGCGAGAGATCAACGTCATCGGGCGGGCGATCGAGGCCTACGCTCAACGCTTCGGCTATGGCGTGGTGCGCGATTTCACCGGTCACGGTGTCGGTCGGTCTTTTCACTCGGGCCTCATCGTTCCCCACTACGACGCAGCGCCAGACTATTCCACGGTCATGCAACCGGGCATGGTTTTCACCATCGAACCCATGCTCACCCTGGGCGCCATTGCATGGGATCTGTGGGAAGACGACTGGACAGTGACCACGAAAGACAAGTTGCTCAGCGCCCAGTTTGAACACACACTGGTGGTCACTGAGCGCGGTGCTGAAATTCTTACGCTGCCCTGATGCGTCAGGCACACGAAAGGACACTCACATGACCCGCGTCATCGGCATCGACATCGGCGGCACCGGTATGAAGGGAGCCATTGTCGATGTGGATGCGGGAACGGTTCTGAGCGAGCGCATCAAGTATCCGACGCCCGAAGGGGGCGAGCCCGGGGCCATCACGGACGCGGTGACGCGGATGGTCACCGAACTCGGAGGCACGGGCGACGAGCCGATAGGCGTATGTTTTCCGGCCATCGTGCGCGGCGGTCACACCATGTCAGCCGCCAATGTCAGCAAGAACTGGATCGGTTTGGATGCTGATGCACTATTCAGCGCCGCACTGGGTCGCAGCATCTATTTCGTCAACGATGCAGATGCAGCCGGATACGCCGAAGCATCGTACGGCGCTGCCCGCAATCAGGCGGGTTTGGTCATTATGACCACACTCGGCACCGGTATCGGCAGCGCGCTGCTGTACGACGGTGTCCTGATTCCGAACTCAGAGCTAGGACACCTCGAAATCGGCGGGGTCGACGCTGAAGATTGGACCGCAAATTCCATCCGCGAACGAGAGAATCTGAGTTTCGGCCAGTGGGCCCAACGATTGACCCAGTACTACCGCCACGTGGAGCTTTTATTCTCGCCTGAACTCTTCGTCATTGGCGGCGGTATCTCGAAGCGTTTCGAAGAATTCGCCACCCTGATCGAGGTGGAGACGCCGATTGTTCCGGCGACACTGCGCAACAACGCAGGAATTATGGGTGCAGCGGCTTTAGCGGCTCGCTACACCCACGCACCTGGTCGGAACCTCTAGCTGCGACGAAACTGGTTGACCAGGGGGCAATCGAACGGATCGCGAGCAGACAGACCCACTCGGTTCAAGTAGTCGATGACGATGGCGTATGAGCGCATCACGCTGGTCTCGGTGTAGGGGATGTCGGAGGCTTTCGCATACTCGCGCACGATGACGCGGGCCCGGCTCAGCGCGGGGCGCGGCATGTTCGGAAACAGGTGATGCTCAACCTGGTGGTTGAGTCCGCCATACATGGTGGTTGCCCACCAGCCACCCTTGATGTTGCGCGAGGTCAAAATCTGACGGTGCAAGAAGTCGAGCTGGGTGTCATTATCGAGAATCGGCATGCCCTTGTGGTTGGGTGCGAAAGAAGCGCCCATGTACACGCCGAAGACTGCCATCTGCACGCCGAAGAAAGCGAATGCGATACCCACGGGCAGGAACAGAAACAGCGCGGCAACGTAGAGCGAGAGTCGAAGACCGATCAGTGCCAGCTCGAGGTAGCGGTGCTCAACGCGACCCTTGTCGAAAAGCGACAAGATCGAGCGGAAGTGCAGGTTGATGCCCTCGAGGGTCAACAGCGGAAAGAAGAGGTAGCCCTGGCGGCGAGTGATCAGCGCAAGAAAGCCGGTCGACTTTGCGGCATCAGCCTCGGTGAAGACGATGGTGTCGGCCTCGATGTCGGGGTCAGCACCCAGCTGGTTGGGCTTGGAGTGGTGACGAGAGTGCTTGTGCATCCACCAGTGGTAGCTGATTCCTACAACAGCGGTGGCCAGAATGCGGCCGACCCAATCGTTGGCCTTGCCCGAAGCAAAGATCTGGCGATGCGACGCCTCGTGGGTCACGAAAGCGATCTGGGTCAACACGATACCCAGTGCACCTGCCATGAGCAGCTGGAACCAGCTGTCACCCAGTAGCACCATGCCGGTGACGATTCCGCCCAGCGCCAGTGCGAGCGCGCCAAAAA
>Ga0306871_1000055_pt1 | contig 48366 bp, 73 predicted proteins | sample AntRauMeHopE1497_FD_190447 | JGI IMG/M metagenome (GOLD analysis project Ga0306871, IMG submission 190447) | Saline lake microbial communities from Rauer Islands, Antarctica - Metagenome Hop E1 #497 (v2) (version 2) | ecosystem: Environmental > Aquatic > Non-marine Saline and Alkaline > Saline ... | reverse complement strand
GTTGTCCAGCCCGTATTGGTTTTCTCTAAAGAGAGATCACCGTTGTAGCCGGATAGCTTGCCATTTTGGTCGCTAAACTCTGTGTTTACACGGCTTATCTCAACATCTACTAAGATGCTGTCAAATAGGCTTTGACCAGTTATAGTGATTTTCATTTTAGGCTCCCTCTCTCTTCTAAATAATCTGCTATTCCAACAAACCTGTCCTCATCTTCATTTTGCAACCAATCACGAGCAAAAGCGTCTGTTGGCAGATCAGGCTTTTCGCCTTGATAATAATTACCAACTTCAAAATCTTCATCCATCGCCCAAGATTCTTCAATATCGCATTCAATTTTTTTGAATGTGCCGTATAATTCTGAATGTATATCTTGAAGACCCTTATCTTCAACTATAGTATTGATTAAAAAAGACATTATTTTATTAATGCATGAAAAGCGATTCTCTAAATAATCTACTAATGCGGTTGTTTCCAGACTTTGCAACTCCATTTTTCGATTAAGCTTGATTTGCGCATTGCCCTCTTCTAGCATTGCTAAAACTTGGTCAACAATGACCGAAGCCTTTTCATATGACATTATTGGGCTTAAACCCACATGATTCGGAGCGTACTTGTCAACACGTAAATCAATCGTAAAACCGAGCTTACTGACACGCTCTTTGAGTTCTTTGAGTTCTTTTTTCATTACTGTTCTCCAACTATTTCACATTCTTCTGAGTTTATAAACTCAGCTATAGTCAAATGTGGGTCTAAATGGGCATATTTCTTAGCTCTGCTGATTTTTGCAGGGCTTGCATTTACGAGATCGAACTCACGATCTGCGTTTAATGCATTTAGTGATTTTGCGGTAGCGTATTTTATTTCAGCACCGTTTTTCAGCGATGTTTCAATCATCGCAATGGCTTCTTTGTTTTTTACTAATACTATGTATGCAAATGTTTTCATTTTTTTTCTCTTGATTTCTCGTTTTGGTTTCTCGTTCAATTAAATATACCGCCATTTTTGGCGAATGTCAATAGCAAATTAAAATTATTTTCATTTTTTTTTAAAATCTTATTGCTACTTAATAAATGATAGCTTAAGTTTGTTGAGATTGATTAAGTGCTACTTTAGTCAATGTATATTATTTACTGCTGAATAAGCAGCTCAGAATTATATGGTAACATTATTAAACTGCCGAAAAGGCAGCTTATAGTAAAAAGCCCCTTTTGATTTAACCTCCTCAGAAGGGGCTTTTTCTCGTCTTTTTAGTTAGTGGGTTAGTTAGTGGGTTTTGGTTCCTCCTTATTTTTCATAGTATGCGTACTAATAGGAGTACCTTCAACTACATATTGATTTAGACCAAATAGGACAAACCAGCGATAACGTCTGGATATCACTCCATCAATTAGCGCATCATACATTTGTCCTTCAGGTGCGCTTTCTATAGCTCTATCAACTGCTTCTTTCATGTTAGGCTCAGTAAACGGTATTCCAAGAAATTGAAATCCCGAATGAACACCTGTTGTTCTCTTTTCTGAGCGCTCTTGATATTCTACAGATACATTTTTGCTCGAAATAATAGTGTAGTCCATTATTCTTGGGGAACAGTTACTTAAAATTAATGCTAGAATAACTAGCATTGCGTAGCGATTACTTTCTTTTTTCATAATTATGGTATGGTTTTTAGTTTTGGCGCTGAAGATGCGCATTTAGCAAATTGGAGGCTTAAGACGTTGGAAAAATAGTAAAAAGAATTATTTTTTCCGCTTTTCCTTGTCATTGGTCATACCCTTTTTATAAACAGCATCGTAGCCATTCTTTACAAAACTATGGTCTAAGTGAGCATAAATCTTCTCTGTAATTGCGATAGAACTATGCTGATGCTGTTTACTTACATTATGTATAGGTATGCCAGACTTTAGATCATCCGTAACGGATTTATGCCTAAGCCCATGAATGTGAATACTACTACTTAACCCGGCTAGTTTAGCATAGAATTTGAACGTCTTGTACACATGCGCACCGGTTAGAGGTTGGCAAGTCTTAGCATTAGCAAAGATATAGTCATCATTTTTGGCGGCCGTTATTTTACGCAGTTGCGCTAGAGCCGTTTTTGCAGCCTCATACTTAATATAGTAGTAGACTTTGTCCGCTCGTTCAAATTTAATACCCTTTACCCAAAGCCCTGAATAATCGGTATCTAAATCACTCCATATAGCGCTTAGTGGTTGGCTTTTTCGGCAACCTGTTGCGTTGTATAACATAATTAGCGGTTTAAACCATAGTTGTCGCTGCCAATCTCTATAATTGCTATTGCTTTCTTCCTGTTGCGCCTGGTACTGGTCAAAAGCATGGTATAGTTTGTGTAAATCTGCATCAGTTGAAATAACTTCGTTACGAACTTGCGTAACCGTAGGTTTAATTACCTTTTTTACTGGGTTTGATGCAATAAGATTTTTGTCTAGGAGAAACTGAAAAAAAACGTGTAGGTTTCGCCAATAGGCGCTTTTTGTAGCCATTGAAATAACGTGGCCTTTATTGTTTTTATCTCTCCAAATATAATCAGATAACAGATCAGGGCTTATCCGTTGAATAGGGTAGTGGGTGTAGGGGCCGTGTTTACGAAAGCTATGTAATTCAATCTCATATTTTGGCCGAGATTTTAACCCACGTTTTGCATCTAAGAATAGATCAATAGCATAAGTAAGGGTAAGTATATAAGCATTCGTTCGAGATTTAACCAGATTCAAGGCTTCTTTAATATCAAAGTCGGGATCAAACGGATGGATAACTTGCTCATCGCACAAATTTTGCAAAGTAAGCTGATACTGCAAGGCGGTTTTTTTATCGGATGTACCCAAAGCTCGTTTTAGCTGCCTTAGCGTTTGGCGGCTACCTTGACGGAATAAAACTTGATAGCGGCCGTTGTTTAGATTAAGGGTTACGGTCATAGAGCTAGATGTAAGGTTGGTTTGGTACGCATAGGAGATTTTTAGGTACAGCATTAGGTACAACAAAGGTACAACAAAAGGTACAACATGATTAGATTAATCAATTAAACGCTGATTAAAGTGCTTATTTTAGTTGGTAAGCGCAAGGCTTTTTCGCAAATAATACCCTAGTCTGCTTTCTACTTGACATAAAAAAAGCCCTTTAAAACGAATTTAAAGGGCTTTTTGGTGGGGTGTACCGCTGGTCGGAATCGAACCGACACTCCCGAAAGAACACGATTTTGAGTCGTGTAAAATGTGGTATAACTAACAGCCTATTTGCTTTAAACAGCTATTGAATTTTAAAAAGGTACACCAAAGGTACAACATGTGGTTTTTGGGCTAAAATGATCTACGTATAACAGTCATTACGTTTTTCTATAAACCTAATTTTTAAGCTATATTCTTAGTTATCCCCCCCAAAAAAAGACCCCACCGAATAGCACATTCATGCTATACACCAAGGAATGCTAATTGCATGGGCAATAGGCTTTTACTTGTTTCTGTAAGTAAGTAGAAAACCGTTAGTAAATCGTTAATACCTTTCATTAATCGGCACTAGAACTATGAAAAAACGTCTAAATAAGCCTTGCGTTAAAACGCTTAATAAACACACTACAAAGCAAGCAAAGGTCATAAAGGAGTTGGCCACTGTATTTAAGAAACTAGCTAGAGCAGCTGGTATCATTCAGAGCCCTGGTCTTCAGAAGCAGCATCCTTTGCAGAGTAAGAAGCAGGCTGTTCGTAAACCATTTGGGTAAACTGATTAGAAATCTTTAAAAAATACTTCCCCAAGATGGCCTTTTCGCTGTCTTGGGCTTCATTTAGTACCCCTTCTAGTACTTCATATAGAATTCGTGGCGTGAAAGAAAGTTCGTTTGTAGTGGGTTTTATCTCGTCTAGTGTTATAAGCAGCCATTTATCCCCCTTCTTTTCAACCGAATAACCCAATTTTGTTGCTATAGTGCTAACAGTGCTTAATAAAGGTTCTTGATCGTAGCTTAGCCATCTAGTTATAGTAGAACGGTCTTTATCTATTAGTTTCGCTAATGAGCTTCTTGTAAGTGCTTTTTTATCAATAGCTTCATTCAACATGTGCTGAAATAATTCAACTAATTTGTTGAAAGTTGTTGTTTTCATAATTGAAAGTTGTTATGTTTGCATTATTATCACTTAACAAAGCTTAATAAAAATGAAAATACAAAAAGAATTTAAGACAGCGTTGATGTTGGCAGGAATTAAAGCATACAACTTTGCGAATGAGCTTAATATCTCATATGGCTACCTACACATGATCTTAAAATACATGGACGGCCAAAAGACATCTATAAAGGTTACAGATAGCCCAAAAGTGCTTTTCGTAAAAGAAAAAGTACATGCATTTATTGCTAAGTATGCACAAACGGCTGAGGAGGTATAGGCATGGATGAACAAGCACTAACAAGCCTACTACATTTTCAAGATGAGCATTTGTGGATAAAACCTATTTGTGATTTCTTTGAAATTGACATGCAAAATCAGACGGCAAATATCAGAAGAGACCCTTTTTTGGCAAACCATTATGAAAAAAACAGTAATAGTTTGCTCTTTGGGGATAATTACCAACGTATTCTGTTAGATAGATTTGGCTTTATAGTCTGGATTGCCAACATAAATTCAAACACAATAGCGGAAGAAAAGCGGGAAGCATTTAAGAAGTTCCAGCACTTGATCTATGAGTTTCTTCATGGCAGCGTTAAAGAGAATGCAGAAATGAAAGCGTTGTTCATAGAGCGCATAAAGCTAAAGAAGGAAGTGGCCATAAAGAACGACCGTATCAAATTCATAGATAGGCGTTTTTCTGCCTTTAATGAAAAGAAATACTTACAAGGTGAACTTCCCCTAGACCAAACCGACCCTAAGCAGTTAGGCGAGAGCGAAGACAGCGAGGCAAATTAACACCATGCCACTACCACAAAAGACCATAAAAACCATCCATAAAAGTCTTAACCAAGCAAAGAGAATACTTGCTAAGGCTACTAGAGAAATGGATTTGCTTTTAAAAAGCAACGAAACAAAAGAGGCTAACGAAGATGTATTGGCACAAGTAGTAGCGGAGAAAAACGGGGTATCTAATAGCACTATTAGAAGGCATTGCCAAGCTGGTGCTATACCAGGTGCCAAAAAAGTAGGTGGCAAATGGCGGCTACCTCATTATACAGATTTAGGAAGCCTTGGATTATGAATATGAATGAGCATAAAGATCATGTATCAGCTGTGCTGTTTGCCGTGCTAGTAAAAGAGCTGCAACACCTGTTAGGCAATGCCAGGTTGGGGGAAGTAGCAGATAAATGCACCACTGTGTTACTTCAAACCACCGTTGTAGAAAGCCTAGTTAAAGCAAGCCTGAGGGAAGGCAAGGCAAAGAAGAAAACTAAAAATGTGAAAGTATTAATAAAGGATAATAGATCATGAGTAGAACTAGACACAAAAGAAATAAAACGTCAGAAATAGCCGCTAAATACGTAGGGTGGCGTAGCCTAAATCCGAATGGATTAAATACCACTAAACAGCGTAAGCATAGCGGTAAAAAAGGCGGTGTGCAACTAGTAAGCGCTATAGAAACTAGGTGGCCATGCAGAACGCCAAAAACCATTACTAAAAGAATTTATCACCACCCACAATGAAGCAATTACAATCACAATACCAATACGTTACCCGCGAAAAGCTACTAAATCTTACCGGTCTTAGTGAAGCTTTGCTTGAGGGTTTGATAGTTACTAAAACCGCCTATTTAGGCATGTATTACATCCATAGTTGGGGTGATAGAACTTATATGAAAGACGGGCGTTTCCGTTGCTTTAACATCCCCAAAGGGGTGTATCGGTTTTTATTTAACAATCATATAACCGAAGAAACTAACCAAAAACCCCAAACAAAAGTCCGCAGCCTACGGGTTGTAGCGAATTTATAAAACAACCAATTATGGTAAACGACATATATATCAGTGAGAATAAGACAAACACCTTTGCTAAAGGCTATAAAGTGGTAATGCACGGTTGTGGAGAAGCCAATTTTCCACAAAATAAAGGCAAAGTTTGGTCTTGTTTAACAAATAGCTTCAAGACAGGAAGCAATAGTAACGTAGTATTCTTAGAAGGATATAGAGTGGAAAACCATGACTAAAATCAACCTAAAAAAAGCCCAATACCAACAGCTTCTAGCATTAGAAGCAGACCAAGAACTAAGCCTGTTAGTCCCCATTTCAGACGATTATGAGCGTGGGCAAAAAGTACAGCTAACTTATGGTCGTGGTAAACATTATAAAGAGGTAGCCGAGGCCGTTCTACACATTAAGAGAGTTATAAGTTATAGAGGGGGTTTAGTCTATTCAGATGTAGTACCCCTATCTATGCAAGGCACAGCTAATGTATGCTACCGTCTTGGTTTAAATATTGATGAATTCTTAAAAACCACAACTAGCAAAACCCATAATTATATAGTTCTAGCAAATATAGCGCTAGTAGGGGAAGAGGTTTAGGGGGGCTATGACTATTACAAAGAGAGTTGGGGAAAGCTGTACTTACTACATAGAAAAAGAGCGAATAAAAGAAGATGGTAGGTATTAACACCATGCAATTAGTGCTTGTTACCGTCCTCTATTCATTGGCTATTGCTCTGCTATTTAACTACCAATACAAGCGGCAGCAAAAAGAATAGTTATGTGAGGGGTTTGTTCATTACTCCACTCATCCACTAATAAGATGATTCCCTTAGCGCTGTGAAAGGCGCTTTGGTTTTAAAATAGATATATACTCGTTAAATGTTGCTTTACAGGCTTTGATCGGCTTGTAATTCTTACAAAACACAATTTTTTAAAAAGCACTTAAATGGCTATTCAGCTAACACATGGTTCATTATTTAGCGGAATTGGTGGCTTTGATTATGCCGCCGAACAAATGGGATGGGAAAACCTATTTCATTGCGAGTGGAATCCTTTCGGACGCAAAATTTTAAACTATTATTGGCCACAGGCCACATCTTATGAAGACATCACAAAAACAAATTTCACTATTTGGCGAGATAGAATCGACCTCATCTCTGGTGGGTTTCCATGCCAACCCTACTCAGCCGCAGGTAAAAGATTGGGGAAAGAAGACGAGCGACATCTCTGGCCACAGATGCTTAGAGCAATTAAAGAGATTAAACCAAGTTGGGTCGTGGGCGAAAATGTTCACGGAATTGTTAATTGGAGCGGGGATTGGTCTTCGAGCAAGTGCAAACTGACTTGGAAGCTGAAGGGTACGAAGTACAATCGTATATACTTCCAGCTTGCGCCAAAAACGCCCCCCACAGACGAGATAGAGTTTGGTTTGTTGCTTACTCCGACAGCTGTAATGACAGACGAACATCCAGATGCAATGCGAGCAAGAGCAAAGAAGAACGGCACGAAGTACGGCAGTCTGCTGAGCCAAGTCAAGTATTCGGAGCTGCTCCCAACGCCAACAACGCAGGAACCAACAACTTTGACAACGGAATTAACAAGTTCGGGCAGAAGAAAAACGAAGGACGGCAAGAGCAGCCGCAGCCTGAATTTAGGCCGGGTAGTGGGGCTGCTCCCAACGCCAGATGCGTCAATAAGAGGGGCGAGGAAGAATCAAAATGGACACCAAGTAACTTTGCAAGATGTAGTTGCGCAAAAAACCCCACAAGCATACAAGATAGCCGAACATGCAGGGCTGTTACCAACGCCAACAACCAGAGATTACAAGGACACTTTCAAAAGCCAAGAAAAGCTAAACAACCAATACAAAAAAAGAATGAGTCCAAGTATAGCGCTGACGGTAGGTTACAAGACTGGCTCAACTTCCCAACTCAACCCCCGATTTGTGGCCGAGATGATGGGCTTCCCACCAAATTGGACGGAATTACCTTTCCTAAATGGCGAAATGAATCAATAAAAGGCTACGGCAACGCCATAGTACCAGATGTAGCATTAGAGATTTTTAAAGCAATAGAGCAATACGAATTAAAACATACCAACCATGCCTAACATTATCACATTTTTAACCCTTGAAGAGCTTTCCATCTTGCTAGGTATTAGTCCAGAGCAAATACGCTTTTCTTTGGAGCAAAAAAGCTACCTAAAAGAGTTTTACCCTGCTTATAAGTGGGCAGAACATGAAGAACTATCGGGGAAGCTCATAGGCTTTTATGTGCCTAACACCCACATAAATGAAATGACAGCTAATGAACTTGGTAATGAATTTAGCGGTAAAAACTTACCACAACTGCAAGACTATGAACTAATTATTTCCCGATTAATACACCGCTTAGTAGCAAAACGTGAATTTGTTAGCGCAGCTATCAGAAAAAACAAGCTAGACGAAATGAACAAAAACCAATTAAGCCTTATTTAATGACTACTTACGCTAAACAGCTTCCTAATACACTAGCTGACGATTATCTGAACAAAAGAAGATTCACAGACCAGACCAAACAACGGTTTGAATTAGGATTTAGATCTACTAATAATAACCAGAACCAGTTCGGTAAACTGCATATACCCATTCGTAACCACAAAGGGGAATTGGTAAGCTACGCAGAACGGGTACTTGACAATTCTTCACCAAAATACGTGAACGGTGCAGCAACAGCGTTGTATAATAAATCGGCATTATTGTATGGGTTTAATCTTATGCCTTATTTTTCCGATTTAAGCCGCATTTACGTAGTAGAGGGCTATTCAGATGTTTGGAGAATGCACGAACGGGGGTTATTTGCCGTGGCTATTTGCGGTACTGCTTTAACAGAGGAACAACTAGCGTTATTGTTTAGTGTAAAAACCAAAATAATTCTAGCCCTAGATAATGATGATGCAGGTAAACTAGCTACGCTAAGAGCAATAAAGCTAATTGCAGAAAAGCACCCAAAAAAAATGGAATCCTTTCTGGTGTGGGATGCACTAGCTAAAGAAGATACCACCTACAATGATGTAGCAGACTACCTGCAAAGCCACAAAGCCATAGAAAGTGTAACTACAACTAAGTTTATGCAATCGTTAAGCTACCAACACCATGCAGATAGGTTGTTTATAGCTAACAAATTAGCCAGCAAAGGAAATTACAAATTGGTTTTCGATCTACAAGGCACATGGGCTTAATGCTATGAACGCAATAGATCAGCTATGCCAACATTTAAAAACAGAACTATCTGCAAGCCAAGTAGCAGGACATGTACTTACGCTAAAGAAAAGCGGTGCAGGCCAAACGGCGCTTTGCCCTTTTCATAAAGACAGCAAGCCATCGCTACACGTAACAGACAGTAAAGGCTTTATTAAATGCTTTGCGTGTGGTGGTGGGGGCGATATTATTCGCTTTTGGCAGCAATACCATAGTTTAGAAAATGCAGGTAAAGCCGCTATACATTTAGCCAATACTTTTCATGTGCTATTGCCAGAAGAGCTGCAAGCAACCGCAAAAAGCGGTAAAAAGCCACAATTAACCGCTACACATTGGCGTAAAAAAGTAGCGCACCAACTCTTACTAAGCTTGCAAAATGCAGCAGAAAAACAAAGCTACGGCCAACAGCTTGCTAATGTGTATTGTTGCAACCAAAAGCCATTCCCAAAAGCAGTCGTTAAAGAAGCTAGAGATACCGTAAAAGCGCAATTACACGGTAAAAGCTTTGCTTTCCCAGAACTTGCAGATTTAAGCGCTTTAGAAGCAGGCGCAATTTATGTGTTACATAGTGGCAATAGCAGCTTTCCAAGTGGGTTTATGTGGGCCGCAAATAACCGTAAAAAAACCGTAATGCTGTTTACTAATGAAGCGCTTACAAGCAGAACAGGGCTAACAGATAAAGCCGATACAAGCCCCTTTTTAGCAGTATTAGCCCCAGATTTTGAAGACTTTCAGAAAATCCCAATTCCCTCACATACCGCTTATTTAAAATGTGGGTTTTCGCCACAGTTTGCCAGCTACTGGAAGCAGCAACACAACCAAGTGGTGCTTTACACCACAGACTTCCAAACAGCCATTGCAACCGCAGAACTCGCCTTAATTTTTGATTTAACCGCTTTTTTTTTCTGCACCAATACCTATAAAGCCGTTGTGTGGGATGTGTGGCTACTACAGCACTACCAAGCAAGTGCAAAAATACAAAGGCTAAAAACTAAGTACCTGCCAACCAAGCCACAACAAAACGGCTAAGAAAGCCCAGCCCACCGCAAAACATCTTTTCTACCACAATAAATGAAAAAAATAGACACCTATTCTATTGCTTTTTGGCAATGGATTTTTAATAAACCCGAAATAAGCGATATAACGGGCGTAACGGTACTAGACACCGATTTTACCATAGAAGTACCAGACATTTTTGGCAAGCGTAGTAATAACTTAATTATTGATTTTGAGCGCTCTAGGGCAATAGATATTCATAAGGACGATTATGAACTAATAGAATTTATAGCCATAGCGCTAAACCGTAGCCCTCATAACATTAAAGAAGATTGGCTAACGGCAAGGTTCGAGCATTTTTGTGAGTTGCAAGACCTAAGCAAGGGCAATAGCCGCTATGAGTTCGACCAAGACAGCCTACGCATTATTGACACCACTAATGACGAAGAAACCCTAGTAATGGATTGCCTTATTGATATAACAAGCATTATACAGCGTTGGGATCTGCAAAGCCGTAATTGGGAACGTGAATTTGTGGGCAATGTTCGCTACAAAAAAAGAGGCCGTGAGTATAGCAGATCATTTAGACTTGCACCAGAGGAAACAATGGAGGTAAAAGCCTTTGCCAAAGCACTTTGGCGTATAGATGCGCTGCAAGTGTATCTGAATAAAGATTTTCAGATGCAGCAACTAATTAAGGTGCTAATAGACGTACAGCAACCCAAAACCGTAATAGAGAAAGATTTCACAGGCTTTTTCTACCATGAGAAAAAACGCTATTACATAGCTAAAAACTTGTTGGTAGAACTGCCAAATGCCGCAAATGGCCGCAATTTACGGTTAATTGCACCAAATGAAGACGGTACGTTTGCCATTGGGGGGAATGATTATTTCTCTATTGCAAGGCAGCTAGAGTACACACCTTTTCTAACCTTAGATGCACCATTAGCAGGCCGTTACATTGCCAACGAAGCCATGATTTTGGCAAATAAAGACTTAGATAATTGCTTACGCCAGATAGAATACTACCTATGCGAAACCATTGGCGGTACGTCTAAACACCGTCTTTGGGGTAAAGCATTACTAGGCTACATACACCACTACCTAAACCATAAGACTACCATGAAAACCTTTAATCATGGCATTTTCTTATACATTTATGGGGAAGGGAACGCAGGCAAGGGCGAGGTTTCTAAAGTGCTTAATTCGTTCTTTGGAGCAACCGATAGCGACCGTACTATGAACCCAACGCAGGCAGCTTGCGATATGGCGCTAATGCAGTATTCAGACAGGCCACTAGTTGTAGATGAGTTTAAGCCAGAAGGCTATAAAAAGTCGCATATCCCAGATCAAACGCTAAACGGCCTTTACGAACGCAGACCAAGAGCCAATTTATCCATACAATCGGGTAAAAAGCAGATAGAAGCCAAAGAAGTGCGTACAGATATGTTGTTCGTTTCCAACTTTATGCCAAAAACAGACCATTTTAGTAGTAGATGTGTGGTGCTAGAGTACAGCCAACACACTAGAGGCAAAGAAGCTAGTTTAAACTGGTTAAAAGAGAATAAAGCCGCATTAGAGCTTTCTTTGTTGTCGCTTATGAACATGAACCATGAAATTGCGCAAGATGCGCTATCGGCCGATATGAGAACGCTTGCGCATATCATTAAAAAGAAGGTTAAACGGCAAATACAACTGCATACGGGTATTAAAAGCCCAACTATTAGAGATAGGCAAGTAGAAAGTTGGGCTATTATGTTAGGGAATTACATGTGGCTTTACAGCGATTACCGCAACTACCGCTTAGAAATGCAGAACAAACTACGTGCAGCCAATAACAGCCAAGCACACGGCCAATACCAAACTATTGAAGACACAGAATGGCAAAGCTACTTAGATCAAGAACTACTTGAATTTGCCGTAGCAGAGGTTATAAAGCACTCCATGAAAGACTTAACAAAGTCGCCAATGGCAGCGTGGCTAAACGTAATTGCTATACTGGTTAGAGATAATTCTATTCAACAGTATCAGCATTACAAATGGTTAGACGATGGAGGTTTAGCTATTAACGCCAACTATGTACATGAGAAATACAAATCGTATATGGGAATCCGTGAGGATGCAGTAGATGATAATACGATTCGCAATACTTTTGCCGAAACCTACCATGCCCTTAACGATAACGGCCTAGCTAAAGTAATTGGCTACCAACACGAAGGTAATAAAATTCAGTACCGAGGGTATAGGATAGAAGCTAAGTATATAGACGAAGCTTTGGCTGCAACATTTAGACACCCGAATTTAGGCAAGTATTTACCTATTGACCCGAAAGATAAGCCGTTAAACGGCAAATTTGGAGGCCATAATTTAAGTGTTACAAATACCGATTTTGACCCCAATAACAACATACCCTATTAAGAGGATTTAGTATGAAAACCGCACCTAATTTGGCATATATGAGCCGATTTTTTTTAGGCATTTTTTCATACGCTCAACTTTTTTATAAAAATCACTGTAAATGTGTAAACAGACAAAAAAAAGACTGTAAATATATGATATACATTGCCTTAGCCCGTTTACAGTCGCTGTAAACAGCTGTAAACAAAACGCCTTTTGTGTAAACACTGTATACACTAAAGGAACTTTTGTATACAAAGACTGTAAACGGACTAAATTAATGAGTATCAGTAACTTACAACTATTTAAAAAAATATTGTTTACAGTAGGTGTAAACAACTTAAATTTATGACTACCAACACTTTACAGGTTTTTTTTTCTCCGTTTACAGTAAAAAAACACTTCCCAAAAAAAACTGCAAATCTCCCAAAATGACCGCAAATAAGCCATATAGTTTAGCTGAACAGTATCATAATGAATGGAATGAGCTTGATAAAAGAGTTCAGATTATCAAGTCCAGGGGTAAATTTACTACAAGTTTAGAAATAGTTATTTACATAAAATGGCGCTACGGTAAAGGCCAATCATGGGTCTATCGAAATTTGATGGATAAAATCGTCTGGCACTATACGCAAGTAAACAAAGAAACAACGGTGCGCTACATTCCTTATTCGGATTTACGCAAGCAAGTAGAAAAAATTATGGGGTGATGGTATGAATAAAAATGGAGTAAAATATTTAAAAAAGAATAGGCAAAAAAACTTTCTTATTACTGAATGGGCTTATAAAAAAGGCGTTTTTTTAACTCCACAAGGAAAGTATATCGCAAGGGTACAAACTAGGGGTTATTTCAAATCATTATCACAACATTCGACTAAGAAAGAAGCTCAAAAAGTTTACGATGATTTTTATAAAAACAATAAACCGACTAACCTTGATTAAAAGAACTGAACTAAGCCATATTGTACATAACGATGGGGCTAAACGGTCGTTTTAATGCCGTTTTAGCCCGTGTTGTGTGTCTGGTGCGGTTTAATAGAGATAAAGTTTGAATTATGGATAAAGGTAGTTTTAATAATTTTTTGAGCGGGGGCAAATCCTTTCGGGTTGCCTGGTGGAGTGCCGGTGTTACTTCCGCTGTGGCTTGCAAAATGGCTTTGGAAATGTACGATGATGTAGAACTATTCTATATTCATATAGATTCAGCAAACAAAGACAATGAGCGTTTCAAAAATGACTGTGAAAAGTGGTATGGCAAGAAAATACACGTATTGAAAAACCGTGATTTTAAAGACCAATATGAAGTAATTGAAAAGACGGGCGCAGTAAATACACCAATGGGCGCACCTTGCACACTTAAATTGAAAAAGGATGTAAGATTTGAATTAGAAAGGAAATATCAAATAGACCTGTTTAATGAAGTTCAAATACTCAATCAGGTTTGGGGTTTTGAATATGACTTGAGACAAGTAAATAGAGCTATTAGATTTGGACAACAATATCCAAATACCAACCCATTATTTCCGCTAATTGAAAAAGGACTTGATAAAGACCAATGCGCAGGAATGCTAATAAATGCAGGAATTGATTTGCCTATAATGTACATTCTTGGTTTTAATAATAATAATTGCATTGGATGCGTGAAAGGTGGTAAAGGTTATTGGAATTTGATTAGGGCACATTTTCCTGATGATTTTTTGAAAATGGCACGGCTTGAAAGAAAGGTTGGGTATTCTTGTATTAATGGTACTTTTTTAGATGAATTAGACCCTAACTCAGGAAGAATGAGCAAAGAAGTGATGCCTAATTGCGGTATCATTTGCGAAGTAGAATTGGCAGACCTACCAGATAAATCTTTGGAAGATGTTTTGGAAGGTAGAAAAACGATATATGAAGCGATTTCGGCTTAAACCCAATTGCGCCTTAGCGCAAAAGAGCGTGGGGAAAAAATTATTAAAACGGGTAAGTAGCGATGAACTTTCAATTCAGCAGTATCGTAGCACTTGCACACAACTAATCTATATGAGTGCAAAAAGTGCGCATATACTACCAAAATAGGGTATTATGCGTACTTTACGACTACTATAACCAACCTCAAAAACCCGCAAATTTCCCGATTTAGCGGGTTTTTTTGTAATAAAAGGCTACCAAAGTAGTACCATTTTATTACCCAAACCGTTACCAAACCGTTACCCATTCCATTCGTTTCTATTTCCTTCCAAAACCTTCCAAAAGTTTCCAAAACCTTCCCATTCCTTCCCCTGTATTGCCCTGAATAGGCTTTTATAGCGTTATTTGATGTATTCCCAATCGCAAATAACGCTGCATTAGCACTATGTCATACGATTTAGAACCAGGCGAACAGCCAGATAATACTTACCCTACAAACGGCGATGTTGCCGTTAAAAACGGTATTTCCACCGCAAATAGAGGGTATTCTACTAATTCACATTTGCTAGAAGAGCTAACCGCCAGAGCGTTAAATAGTAAATTTGATGAAGGCGATGCAGCAAAAAGCGTATATAAAGGCCAAATTGAAATTTTACGCACAGAATGCGAGAGCCAAAGCCGTAAAATTCAGGAGCTAAATGCGGAAATTAGCCGCACAAAGACCGATTCTGCTGATGAACTGGTTACCCAAAAGCGTAAGTATGAAGATGAAATTTCTAAGCTAAAAGATGAACTTTCCGAGCTGAAAAGCACCCATAGAGATACCGTTGCAGACCTTAAAGATGAAGTTCGTAAGCTAGAATTTGAGAAAAACCACAGCTCTACATGGATGGATCGCATTATGGACAATGCACCAGAAGTTATTCCCCTGCTACAAAAATTATTCAATCAACCATCTAGTGCTTTGCAATTACCCGATTATACAGCCCAACCCATTTCCCAAAATACTGCACAAACGGCAACAGAGCCGCAAAAGCCCATGAATGACGAACCCCAAAGTAAAGAAGCCTTAGCAGGTGTAATACTTACAACAGCGCAATCGTATAGCGCCGGCCAATTAGATAGCACTATTGATTATGCGGCTGCAATAGACGGGATGGTTAATTTTGGTAAAGCAAAAGGGTGGGCTTTTACCCCAGATGATTATGTAAGTCTTGCCGAAAAAATGATTGATTTTGCCGTTAAGCAGCAAATTGAGCCGAAAAACGTGGCAAACGCTATCTACCCATTCTTTGCAGCATTGAAAATGATAAAGGTAGCTGCAAAAAACATGAGTGTAGACCAAATAACCAATTTAGTTCTTGTTCAAGCCAGTATTGACCCAGAAAATTATCCAGATACACATTTAACTATGTTTAAAGCCGTATTAACCCAATTAAAGACTTTGCTGTAAAGCAAGAAGGCGCTTGTTCCCATGATTCTTACTATCACGGACACGGATTATCAAAGCCCCCTGAACGGCACTCTGAGTTCAGAGAATCGTAAAGGGGGCTTTATCCGCACTACGAAAGCCAGATATACGGATGTGAAGGGAACCGTTGCCCACATGAATGCTATTTTGCAAAAAGCAAAAGTATGTTCATGTATGAGCGATTTAGCCATGCAAATAACGTCAAGTATGCCAACCGATGCCGCAGGCTTCCCAGATCGCAAAGACAAAGCCAAATTAGCAAAGGTTATTTACCGCTATTTGAAGGGGGAAATAGCCTACGTTTTAGATCCGTACAAAGTTGAAAATATCCAAACCCCAAAAGCTACGCTAAAGCTTAAACAAGGCGATTGTGATGATATGAGTTTGCTATCCGCTGCCTTACTGCAAAGTATAGGAATCGGAACACGCTTTGTTTTAGCTGCACCAGTTGGTAGTTCTGCTTACAGTCATATTTACTTAGAACATCAAGACAACGCAGGCGATTGGCTTCCTTTTGACCTTACGTTGGGTACTTTTGCAGGGGATGTGCCGCAAGGAATTGGTAAGAAATTAGCTATTTACGACAATAATGAAGAGGTGCAACTAGGTTGGGTATCTGCTTTATTGCCAGCTGTGGCGCCGGTTGCCGATTTATTTGCCGGTACAGCGAAAAAGCAAGAACGTGCTGCTAAAGCTATACGAGATGCAGAAATAGCAAAAGCTGCGGGAAGCGTAGAACGCAACAAATTACTCGTTCAAATTACAGGTTTAACAGCAATTACCGCCTTGGCAGGGCTATTAATCTATAAATACGTTTAAAGATGTTTGGAAAATATAATGCCAAAGATAGCCAATTAAACGGCTTATTCAGCAATAAACGAACGCCAGCTGAAGAAAGAAGGCGTTTTCTTGCCGTAAATCTCCGCAAAATGGGTTTAGCAGAAGGGCAACTGAATTACATAGAAAATGCGCCTCACGTTATACGTACTGACGTAGCTACACAGCAAATGGAATTTTACTATGCAATGATTCAAAAGTACGGCCAAACCTTTTTAAATGATGCTAACAATATAGCACCACCAGGTTTTATTGGCTTTAATTGGGAACAACAATTAGCCGCTAGAAAGCAAACATTAGGCCAAGAGAATGCCCAAAATAGATTAATACATGTGCAAAATGGAGGTAGCCAAGCAGAAGCATTGCGCTTATTTCCCATTATAGACGGTATTGTTACTAGCACAGTTGGCGATACAGGTAGCACAGGCCAAAACGGTTTTGTACCGCAAACAAGCCCACAAACCGCAGGCATAGCGGGTTGGATGTATGCCGTTCCTTTAGCTGTGGCAGGTGTTGTTGTAGGAATTAAACAATTAAGTAAAAAGCGTAAATAATTATGAGTATTTCAGAAGTAACCCCAAATATGTCAGTTTTTAAGCCGGTAAATCAACCACAAACAACAGCGAAAGCACCAGTATTTATCGATTATAGCCAAGCCGATTGCAATAGCTTAAACGGTGGCTTTTTAGGCATTGGTGGCGAACGTGCAAGATGCAAGCAAGCTAAAGGGGAAGGTTTTTTTCAAAACTTTAGCGACAACGTCAACCAAGGCGCAAATGCGGTAAATACGACCACCTCAGCCGTACAGAATTTATTAGACACACTAAGAGGTACAATTACGCCACCAACTCAAATGGGCACTAATGATCCAAAAATAGCTGCATCTGGTTTTTCTTCCATTTTCCAGAACCCAATTATTTTGCTAGGGGCTTTGGCTGTAGGTGGTGTGGTTCTTTTTAAAGCGGTAAAAAAGTAACACTATGAGCCTACGGCAACTAATATCAACCGAAGACCATAGCTTAAAAGTACTTAAAGTCTTCAATGAAAACGGCCGTGCGGTGGCATTCGATGTGGAGCTATCGGGCGAAGATGTTATTGTTGCGCTAAATGATGTGCGAACGTACAAAACCCTAGACGTTAAATCGGTAAATATACCTTGGTGGTCGTCTAAAAACCGCACCACATTACGTGTACCGGTAGGCTTTTCTCCAGAACAAATAGCCTTTGAGTTATACCCTTATGGCGCCGATTTAAACGCTATTAGAGTTAAAGCGCCAAGCACCAGACCTATCGTAGAAAGTAGCCCTATTAAAGTAGAATTGGGTATTACACAGGATTCTAACCTGATTGCCGAAGATAAACCCCTTGTTAGCCTGCCAACCATGCAAATGTTTAGCAGTTTTGGTGGGGGTATTAGTTCATCAATTAAATGGATAGCGTTAGGCGCTGCTGCAATCGGTTTATTGGTGTATTCCCCTGTTATTAAAAAAGCTGCAAATATGGCTTTACCTGCCCCAAAACGGCAAAACCCTAGCCCTGCAAAGCCCAAAAGTTCAAAGTCAGCTAAGGCTCGATTGCAACAAAGAAAATCAAACGGAAGGTTTCAAAAAAAGTAATTATGTACAATCAAGCAGAACTAAATTTTAGTTTATTTAACGGTAAAACTGATGTAGCTGCAAAGGCTATTCTTGCAGAAATTAATAACCTACGTGTTACAAACCCTGCTTTAGATTTTTCTAGTGCATGGTCTTTGGATATAAACGAACCTTTTACCGTTTGGGCTAACCGAGCGCTGCAAGCAGCATACAATCAAGATGCGGCCATAAGCACCTCGGTTTCTTGGATGTTTTCGAGCTTAAACAAGGGCTTAGATAGAGTTAAGCAAGTAGTAGCAAATGCAACAAAAAAACCTGCTGATACAAACGTGCAGGCTCTCGATAAAAGTGCTGATTCAAATAAAGTAGATTCATCTACGGTTAAAACAAATTCCCTTGAAGCCTTGGCTTATGCGCAAAAAATGGTTGCAAATGCCGATACTATTGCCCCATATTTAGCTGCTATAAGCTATAATGTAGCTACACAAGATAGGTTTTCAGGTTATGCCCCTTATTTGTTAGAAATTGGTTTTTTTGGCGGTGGTTTTAAAAAATCCCCCTTTGAAGATTTAGCGCTACAATGGGCAAAAGCCGCAGTAGAGCTAGGCATTCCGCAGACTGTCACAAATAGTCGATTATTAACTAGAATTAGGCAAATACACCATTCTCAGGGCTTAGATATAAATAAGGCTAAGAGCCAAGGTTTAAACGTAAACCCTTTGCAAGGAAGCATAAGCATAGTAGAAAATGCCGCTTATACTAAAGCTAAGGAAGTGCTTTCTGCCTTAAACTTCACCGAAAATGCAAGCAGTACAAAAACATTTTTATTAGCAAACACAACGGCAAAAGAAGCTTTTACTTTAGCTTCAAATATTCAAAAGCGCTATCCAAATTTGGTAGCGAACTGGAACCCCCAGCAATGGAATAGCATAGTAAACAAAAGCTATGAACAGTTTATAGAAAGCTACATTCAAAATGGTGGAACCGCTTCTGGTATCATGAACCGATTGTACGCTATTCAAGGCGCCTTAATGGATGGCGTTAGTCAAGCCATACATGGCAAAAGCCAAACATTTTTAACCGGGCAGCAAAAGGCGCAATTATTCAATCCACAAGTTTTAGCCCAAGCAGCAAATACAGCGATACCGCTAACAGAGCGCCAAGTAGCCGAGAAAGAAGCGCAAAATGCTACAAAATACAATGCTGCCATAAATCGCATTGTTAGCAGCCCAGATATTCAATTTCTATGGAATAGATTACACACTATTTATGAAAATATTCCTGCACGACAAAGTAGCTATTATGCCACTTGGTCAGCGTGGGGAAGTCTGCAAAAAATGGCTGCGTTCTACGCTAATAAGCAAGTGAATAGCAGCTTAGATGTAAATAGCGCTATAATTGTGGCCACCTCCGAATTAAACAATGCTTTTTTAGACGCTGAAAGTATTATTGAAGAAAATAAGCGCAAAGCGATATTAGCCCAATCCATTATAGCGCAAAAAGAGCGAGAACGCCAAGCTTCGCAAAAAGAGCGAGAACGCCAAGCTTCGCAAAAAGAAGTGGTTATTGGTAAGGGAACACAAAATGAAACCGCTATAAAAGCGCCTTTAGTTTCTATTCCGGTTACAATTCCTGCTCCAATTACATTACCACCTTTTGCGCCAATTCCCATATCAAAAACGGTTGACAGCCCTGGCCCAACTAAAAAAAATACTCCTGATCTGGAGAGTTTTTCAACAAAAGATGAAACAACTCCATTACCTAGTAATAAAGCCCCTGCACCTGCAATAGCTTCTTTAATTGCACCTATGAAAATGAACAATGTGGTTAAATACGGTGGGCTTGCGGCCATTGCATTAGTGGGCTACAACCTATTTAAAGGATAAAAAAATGAGTGATTGGAGAATAGATTTTACCAAGCCGATGGAAATAGATGCAAAGGCATTACGTGATTTTGCTAGGCATAATAGCGCTAATGTTGGCGAAGTAGACCCAAATCCTATTCCCATTTTAGTACCTGTTATTAAATACCCAATTTTTACAGCGCCTAATGTGGCGCCTGGTAGCCCAACTATTGAGCAATTAATACGCTCAAATGGCACAATCGCTAGACCAATACCTATTGCCCCCCTGCAATCGACTTACCCCTCACCAACCGCTATAAACCCCTCTTTAAATAAAGCTACAGCTTCTGTAATGCCCCAAAATTGGCGTAATTACGTTAAATATGGCGTTTTAGCTACCGTTACCTATTCACTTTATACTATTTGGAAATCTTAATTATGAGCATGAACGAACTAAACGAAAGAGATTTTTACGAAGAACCCGGTGTAAATATCTTCGAGATACTTATTGATGGCAAAAAAGAGTGGGTACGTAAAACCACTATAGACGGAATTAACGCTTCCCTAGGACAGCCGTTCGCAGGAATTACGGCACTAAGAGATGGCAGTTATTCACGCTTAGCGCCTTTTCAAAACACCCCAATAGAAGGTGCGCCACCTATTGCCGATAGTGCCGGGCTAAATGTAAACACCAAAGTAGACGCATTAACCGATGCACCACAAACCCTAACCGCTTCGATACTTGGCACAGGTTGGGTAATGTGGGTAGGCGTAGGAGCCGTTACCCTTATTGGATTAAATCTTTTACGCAAAAAAGGCAAATAAGCATGACTTACGAAGTATATCATGCAAAGCGTGGCGATAAAGGCCCACAGATAAAAGCTATTCAAAGGCGCTTAAATGAAGTCATGGGCACATCTTTGGCGGTGGACGGCAATTATGGTGTTATGACACAAACCGTGGTTAGAGATTTTCAAGTAGCTAATCAACTAGCTACAACTACGTACATAGACCCCCCAACGGCACTGCTATTGGGGCTAGATTTTTCAGCTACAGGGCCGCAATTAAGCACTTCTAATAATTTAGCTATTGCAGGGGCTTTTATTGCTGCTGTTTGGCTAACAAAAAGGTATTTGCTCAATTAATATGCAAGCCCTTATACCCGAAATATCGACGCAAGAGCCGCAACTATCTGGTATGGATAATTTGTTAGACCTGACTACGAAAAACATTAAAGGATCGGTAGTGCATGGCTTAATTATGCAGGCAGATGTTGCGAGTTCTAACCAAGGCTTAGATAGCGTGTATATAGCTAATAAGCCAGCTTTAGACGCTTATTTTGGGCAAATAAATATGGCAAAAGTGTGGCAGCTAACGAATCAGAATGCAGCGTTAAAGCAAAAAGCCCTTACCAATAATTACGTCTGGTTAGCTGGTGGTGTTTTGGCCGGCTATGTAGTATCAAAATTTCTAAAAAAATGAATGTAATACCTGCTCAGGAACTTGGTTCAAAAAAGTACAATGCACTAAAACTAGACCGCTATGCAGATCTAGTAGGCGATATAGAGCCGGGCTTTGTTATGCAGCTTTGGGGTCGTGGTGGTAGCGGTAAAAGTACATTTGCCATTGATTTTGCAAACGAATTAGCAAAACATGGCAATGTGGTTTACGTAAGTGCCGAGGAGAGCTTTGGTAAGACTATTTCTGATCGAATAAAGCGCATGAACGCCACCCATAAAAATCTAATGATTGCAAATTGGGACGAAGATGGCGAATGGACTGCATTAAAAGACTTTTTGCTAAAGTACAAAATTAGTTTTGTAATTATAGATAGCCTAAGTGTAGTAGACCCCAATTCTAAAAAAGCAGAAGGTTTTAGAAAGTGGGCAAAAGAAAAGCAATTAGGTTTAATATTTATTACTCATGCTACAAAAACAGGGCAGTATAAAGGCAGTAGCATGATTCAGCATGGTGTAGACATAGAAATTGAAGCTAATGAAGGCAAGCTAAGGGTCAACAAAACACGCTACGGTGTAACCGCTGAAGATTACCCGATACAGTTTGAGCGTTCAGGTTTTAAAGCGTCTGAAATGGCCAAAGCACCAGTAAATACAACCGCACAAAAAAAAACAATTTCCAAACCTAAAAAGGCTATTAAAATGCGTAAAAACCCAGTAAATGTACCATTTTCCACCACGCTAAAAGACATTGTAAGAACACATAAAATTCGTGGCGCAATTAAACTAAACCGTTTATTGAATGACCGAACGCTACTTACCTTTAGAGTAAATAAGGCTAACGCAAGCGGCAAGTGGGGCGATTTTGTACGCTACATGCGTAAAAATAAAAAATCGGTGCTAGAATACTTCCACCAAGGCGCAATTCTCAACCGCTTTGAAGGCGCTGACTTTGAAGCGTGTTTAAAGCAGCTAGTAGCGCAAGTAAACCCACAGATTACCATTCACGACCAAGGCCATGCAAAGCTGGTTCTTGGTGCAGCCGAATATCGCAAGCAGGAAAAAGCCTTAGCTCCAAAAAAAGTAGTAGCTAAAAAAGCAGTAAAGGCAAAGCCAAAGCGCAAAATAGGCGCTAAAAAAACGCCTACAAAGAGAAAGCCGTCTACCAAAAGTGTTCCTACAAAGAGAAAGCCGTCTACCAAAAGTGTTCCTAAAAAGAAAAGCGGGGGCCTTATGCAAAGTTTACTTAATCAAATTAATGCCGTGGCAACTGAATTAAATAAGGTATAAGCCATAATGAATAGTCATACTTGCCCTCCTACTAATACCGATGGTTCTTTTTGCATTACTGACAAGTGCATTAGCTTCTTGGAAGAATGTATAAAAGCAGACCCTTCCACAAAAAGATTACATACTAATGGCAATGGTGTTTACACCAAACAACGTAAGCAATTACATGAGCGCATAGTAAAAGAATTTGCTCAACCGAAGCCATGTATTGACAAAGGCCAACCTGTCGCTGTGTTTACTGGTGGTGCGCCTGGTTCGGGTAAATCTACATTTTTAAAGAAATTCGCTCCTTACTTAACTAGCGACAACCTTGTAAAGGTTGATATTGATGAAATGCGTGGGTTTCTGCCAGAGTATAAAGGATGGAACGCTAATAGCACGCAGGCCGAAGTTAAAGATATTTACAACAAAGTTATTGATCGTATTGGTGCTGATTGTAATTTTGATATTGTAGTCGATGGTACAATGAATAAGGCTGATAAGTATTATTCGCTAATAGATAAAGTTCGTGATTTAGGCTATCAGGTATTTATTATTTACATAGACGTACCCAAAGAAGTTAGTGAGCAAAGGGTTAGAGGCCGTTATCAACGTAGTGGAAGGTATGTTCCGCAATTTGTTATTGACGAGATATTTGAGAAAGGTCAAGCTCCATTTCGTGAATTGATACAATATGCTGATGGTTACATAGCCGTTGATGGGCAATCTATGGAGATAATTGAAGAGGGTGGAAAGCCTATTCCTACCAATAGAGATTACGCTAATCTAGCAACCAGAACCAACCCTGATGTAATAGAAAGGGAATTAACTCAAAATACTATTTCCACAAATGATTTAATCGCTTATCCAAGGTCGCTTACTAGCTTTAAAATAATCGCTCAAAATAATATCGGCAAAAAATGGAGCTACACAGTAAGTGTAGAAAAGCCTAACAATCTGAACAACCATTATGTTAGCCAGAAGCCGATAAGCTTAATCCTAAAAGAAGTTACCAATGAGAATATAGTTTTTGATGATAATCAGGATGTGGAGATCACACAGCCAAAATCATGGAACTTTAATAAAAATGTAGCCACATATACTGAAAATAAATATTCTTCTAAAATCCTACATCATTTTACAATACCGATAGATCAATTAGATGTAATAGAAAGAAGGTCTGCGAGTATATTACCAAAAGTAAATACTATTAGTGAAACCGAATTTACAGATGAAGAGATAATTTCAACATTAAAGCCAGAAATTGTAAAGGTCTATAATCTATATTTAGAGAAATTACCCAAACTAAGTAAAGAGCAATTACTAAAGCTAACCCCGATTATCCAAACATGGATTGATATTTTTGAATTACCTGCATTACCTAGTAATTCAATAAAGCTCAAATCGGTAAAAGTAGAAGAGATACAAGTAGGCACAGATTATCGTCTTGACATTAATAATCCTATCAAATTAACCAAGACAGAGCGGAAAAGATATAATAAACTAGCCTTAGACATTATTCAAAAGCAATACAATGAAATTACTGCCGATGACATTGCTACCCTTACAAAATACACTGGTGCAGGTGGCCTAGAGTATGCCTCTAAATCTAAGTATGCAGGTGGATTGCTAAATGAACACTACACAGCTTACAATGTAATTGAATCTATTTGGGCAAAATTGCAAGCAATGGGTATAAAAGAGGGGAATTTTCTTGAACCTGGTGCAGGTATAGGAAATTTTACAGGCTTAAAACCAGAAGCTATTAATATGGTTATGATTGAAAAATCGCCAATTAGTTCAGCTATTACTAAAATACTTTATCCAAACCAACGTACTGTCGCCTCGAATTTTAACACCGTAGATTTATCGCATTACAACCTTACTGGTGCTATTGGCAATGTACCTTTTGGCGACTACCACATAACGCCTGCTTCGTCTAAGTTCTATTCATTAAAACCTCCTATACATGATTATCTAATACTAGAATCATTAGCGGCCCTTCAACCAGGTGGCGTACTTGCTATGATTACAAGTGTAGGTACGATGGATAAAAAAAATACCGCAATACGTGAGCAGATGTGTAAAGAAGCACATTTCCTAGGGGCTATACGTATGCCGTCAGGTACATTTAAAGACAATGCAAATACACTGGTAACAACAGATGTATTGTTTTTTCAAAAGTACGCTAAAGGTCAAGAACCTTTTTTAGATGAGGATTTTATTAATACAGTTGAAGTTACTCAGCAGCTACCGCAAGGCGAGAAAACTGGTAGCCATTCAGCGTACTATGCTAAATACCCTGAAATGGCACTAGGCAAGTTAATACTAGGCCATGGCCAACAGTTTTGGTCGCAATTTGGGGTAAAAGGTACATTTAGTAAAAAAGCCTTTTTAGCAGCACCTATTAAACCGCTGCCTTACAAGTATCCAAATAAAAAGCAGTCGTTAAATAAAAGTGATAAAGGTGTTTTTCTACGAATAAAAAATGACGATCTACCTTCTAATAGTATTGTATTCTATGAGAATGAGTTTTATGCAAAAGAAGTAGTTACTTATAAGCCTATTATTATTGCCGCTTCTCAAAAAGAACGTATTATATCAGCAATTAATGTACTTGATGCTTACAAAGTATTTGTGAATGAATTGGCTACAAATAGTAGCGATGTAGACCGCACTAGGGTTTCTTTTAAATCTGTTATGGATAGCCATATTGAAAAGTTTGGCCTGCCAGATGAAGATGATATTATCCGCAAAATTTTTAAATACGATACAAGGCTTTATAAGCTAACAAGCTTTGTAAAGCGTAACCCAGACACCAAAGCATTAAAATATGCCGACATATTTACGGCTAATACCTTATATAACACGAATTATGTAGGTAGTCTATCTTCAGATGAAGATTTAGCAGAAATAACAGCTTACTTACAGTCTATCGGGAGTGATTTATCAGAGGAAGATTATCTTTCCTTGTATAAATCGGGTACGGCTACCTTAGAAGAAATAAGAGATCAATTCACAAAAGATGATAATTTCTTTTTAAACCCCGAAACGCAGACTTATCAATATAAGTACATTTATGTATCGGGTAATATTGCGCAAAAATTAGAAAAAGCGAACGAAGCAGGACTTGATAAAAATATAGCAGCGCTTAAAAAGGCTCTACCGAAGCCTGTAAGCATATTTGACATAGAAATATCAGCTAGACATATATATAGTTGGTTGCCAACTGAAGCTATTAAGCGGTTTTTGATTAATGCCTTAGCTTATACCGATGCAGAGGTTCACCTGTTCGTTGACGATCAATCAAATGGCAGTCGAATTTTTGATACTAAACTCTACGAATATAGCTATAGATCTGGAAATAGGTTAGCACAAAGTGCTACAGAACAAGACATGAGCCTTGGTTGGGCTGGTGAGCCTTTTAGTGCGATTTTACATAGATATATAAACGGAAAAAAGTTCAAGCTACTCGCTTATAATGAGCAAAGAGAGCTTACGCCAGGTGTAAATCCAAACAAATTATACAGACAAGATTTGATAGATATTTCTATCGAAATGGAAACAATAAACACCAATAAAATGCTTTCTATCGACCAAACTTTAACACGATGGATTCGTGTAGAAGCCGATACGGAGCTAAGAGAGTTTGTAGAGAATGAATACAATAAGATTTATAATTCAACGGTATTTCCTAATTACGACGGCTCAACATTTCGTGTGAAAGGCATGAGTAATGTATTTTATGGTGTTGAAAACTTCCCTGTTTATCAACACAATTTATCCATAGCAGAGAAAATGTTATGGATGGGTTCTGGTGGAAATTGCCACGATGTTGGTGCTGGTAAAACCTTAGCATCCATTTTAACAGCAATGGCAGGTAAGCAACAAGGCAGGTGGAAAAAGCCCCTTTTTGTGGTACCAGGTAAAGTCATTGAAAAGTGGATTGAAGAATTTCAGATGCTTTTCCCAAATGCCAAAAATTTGGCTATACGTGGTGAGAAGGCCGACTTGCAAGAAGAACTTGCCATGGCGCAACTCTACGATTGGGATGCCGTTTTTATAACACATACTTCATTCACCCGGCTACTAATATCGCCACCAGTTAAAAAGAAATTAATTGATGATCGTGTAAATGAAATAACAGAGGCCATTTCGGACGTCAAAAGTGAAATGGGTGAGGGTTCAACAGATCCGATTTCTAAGCGCATTTTAAAATTGTTAGAAGCGCAAAGAGAAATGCTCGAAACTGAGATGCTGAATTTATCAGCTAGGCAGTTTGATAACGATGTTTATTATGACCAGCTAGGCGTAGATACTATTTTTGTAGATGAAGCTCATGAATTTAAAAATGCTTTGGGTTCAAAAGAAGCCTTAAAATTAGGCATAGCAAAAAAATCTAGTCAACGTGCCGAGGATATGCTGCAAAAATGCCGATGGCTGCATCAGCAAAGGGATGGAAAGGGTGTGTACATTCTTACAGCTACACCTGTCGTTAATTCTCCTGTAGAAGTGTGGCACATGATGAATTTAGCAGCGCCAAAGCAGCTAAAAGAAATGAAAATCGGCCACTTGGATAACTTTGTTAATCTATATGTAAGATCGGAGCTTATAATTGCCAAAAAAGTGAATAGCCAATATGTTGAGCGTGAGCAGGTTACCGGGTACATTAATGTGCCCGAAATGCGCAATTTGATTAGCCAATATATGGACATAAAATCTTACGATCAGCTTCAACAATGGTATTTAGACAACCCCACTTACACCAAAGATGGGAAGCTAGTTCAGCCATTTAAACGCCCAGATTCTAGCATTGAAAGCGTCACGCTTAAACCCTCTCGCATTCACGAGTTGCTTTTTGAAGATATAAAACTCCGTGCAGCCGATATTCAAGATTGTTTAGAGGAAAGTGGCTGCAGGCCGCTAGATAACTATTTACTATTGACGGGCAACGGTTCCCAGATAGCAACGGATTTACGCCTTTTTGATGAAGGTTATGAGGGCTTTGATGATAATTCATTGAAAGTTAAAGCTCTTGCACAAAAAGTGTCCTTGATTCATAAAGAAGGTCAAGGCACGGCCAAGCCTAAAGCAGATAGGCAAAATCCATCTTGTGGCACTTCTGGCATTAGATTGAATGCAGCCAACGATATTTATGGGGATTTCTTTAGTAGCGATGTACGCCAAAACTCAGCTAAAGATGATAAGCTAAAGGTTAATCAAATTATATTTACGGATTTTAAAAGTTTAAAATCCGGGCGATCTTATCATGCGTTAATTCGTGATGAATTAGTTGAATCGGGCATACCTGCCCATGAAATAGCAATAATTAATGCCGATGTGGTTGGCGTTAAAAAAACAATAAATGGCGTTGTAGATATTAAATCTAAAGCCGGCTTTGCCAAGGAAGAGCAAAAGAAAGAAGCACAAGATTTATTTAATGCCCAGCAGTACCGAATTATTATTGGTAATAAAACCATTGCAGAAGGGATGAACCTAAATAAATGGACTAGAGCTATCCATCATTTGGACATTCCTTACACCCCTGCTATGCTTCAACAGCGAAATGGTCGTGGCGTAAGGCAAGGTAATAAGCTTTCCCATGTAGAACTCTATTATTACTTAATGGAAGATAGCTTCGACCAATATCGCCTGGCTTTAGTCCAAAAGAAACAAAATTGGATTGAGCAATTAGTGGGTGGAACAGGTACAGATCGTACAGCAGGAGAGAAAGAAACTGATGGGTCATTGAGTTACGAGCAGATGATCGCAGCGACTACATCTGACCCTAGAGTTCAACAATATTTTGATGCTGCAATCAATGCCAAAAATTTGGGTAACATTAACGAAACTAATAAAAAAGAGTTACTAAGCTTGGAATCTTCTTTGTCCTCATCCAAAGGTGATGTGCAAAGAGCAAGTGAAGTGAATAAAGTTAGGTATGACTTAGATACCAAGCTTTTAGCGTACTTAAAAAGTAACGATTCTAATTATTTTGATGCCATAAACGAGGCTGATATAACTATAAGATTAGAAAATGCAGGAGATGCTTATGATTCATCTGGAAATGACAGATCTCTTACATATTTCCAGAACTTTGATATAAAAGTAAATTGGGAAGCCAAACACTTTGAGCTATCTGATAGAGAAATTGTATTAAAATTTAGGGTTCGCCATCATAAAAACAAAGCTTTTGACATTTTAGGACGAGATATTTTACAACCGAAATTTGACGATGTAGTGCATAATGAATTACTTCGCCAGGATTTAGTTAAAAGCACCATTGTGGCAAAATCCAACAATATATATGGGTTAATTACCCCATTAGCTACGGAGTTAGACCTGGAAGAGCAAATTCAAAGCCAGATAAAAAATATAATCATTCGTAATACTAGTGAAGATGAAAAAGGCAAAGCCAAAGTTAATTCTACGTTAGTATTTGATGAGAAAAGAAAAGCGTTACAAATATCAAGGTATGGTTCCTTCACTTGGAAAGAAGCGTTAAAAGCTCCAATCTTTGAATTTGTAAAAGCTTTGGAACAATCTTACGCTGAAATGACCCAAGCTAGGCTTGATACGATTGATGATTATGTGAAAGCTAAAGTTACTCAGCAAGCTGCGCTCACAGACCGCCTGCAAACGCTACAGCAAAAAATCGAAGTAGATATTGCGGATGAGAAAAAAGCATACGAAACGCAATTAGCTCTCAAAGATATTATCAATGAACTAATTAAGCCAGAATTTAATAGTAGAGGGTTATTATACGAAGCTATAAATGACGAGTTGATAAATTACGGCATTAATAAATTAGTTCCCATATATACAGTCTTATCAAAAGAAGAGCGTGAAGCTATTAAAGCAGTAAAGAAGGCCGAGAAATTAAGGCAAAACCCAAGCGATTGTAAACCATGTGAAGGGCTTGTGCATTTGGGGATAGTTACTGAATTTAACGCTTCAAAGGCTATTTATTATTCGACAAAAAACATGCACATGTTAAGCAGTGCATCTGGAGATACACTTTACCTCGTTCCCCAGGAACAAGTGAAAATGGTTTACAATAAGCTGCCAGAGCAAGGCAAATTAGCCTCCTTCTTTGCTAAGTTTCATAATTACGAAGCATCAAAAAAAGATTATGAGGTAGATATACCGCTGAATGGTGAAAAAGAATCGCTAGGTTCTGCCCAAAATATTTATTACGCATCTGATAAAATAATAGAACAAGGTGATGCAAAAGGTTCAACAAATTATTACGTACATGATTTTGATATTGGCAGACGTAGAACCCATTTACTCACAGATGGTGATGAATGGGCTATTATTGTTGAAAATATAAAAATTGACGAACGTGGAATTTTAAACTAAAACTACTAGCAAATAACTATGTATTACGCCAAAAACCCCTCAGATTTTCATTTAAATGAAACACCGACCAAGCAGGTCGAACACACCAAAAAACGCACTAATCCAATTACTATGGACGCTACTAAAATTATCAACACAGACAATGCAAGGAAGGTAGTTGTACCTGCTATCGGTTTCGTTACCGGAGCAGCAGCATCTTCAATGCTAAACAAAGCCATTGCCCCACGCTTGGGGAATATTAACCTTCAACGTGCAGCCCGAATCCTAATTCCTGTTGTGGGTGGAATGATAACCCTAGGTATGAAGAAGGGCGAATTTACCAAGCGTGTAGCATACGGTATGGGCATTACTGCCGTGTATGAAGGTATTGGCGTACTCAATGAAGTGCTAGGATCTAAGATCCCCTTCATTTCTCAAGTCAATGCAACCGTCAACCCATCTGGTAATACAGATACGCAAGTGTCAGGCTGGGTACAACCAACTATGCCACAACTTAGTGCGCCAATAGCTACTACTAGCCGTTTTAGCGGTGGTGCAGACGTAGCAGAACTTACTAATTCTACCATAGAAGAAGTATAGAAAGCCTTATATTAAGGTTCTATCGTTCGTACATGATAGCTAAGAATTGTTGGAACAAGCACCGTCCGTGCTTTTAGAAAATTTTTGGGAACAAGCATTCACCAAAATTTCTAATCCTACAAGGATTTATATTATGTACACCAAGTCAATGAATGCTGTTTTCAACAATTTGAGCAACAGCGATTTTGAGATAGAACGCATTTACGACACCAAGTTTTTGCGTGAGGATGTAACCGTTTACGATTTCTTTAACGGACAAGCTCCGAGCAATTTGAATATTGCTAATTATGAAGACAATCCGGCCCCATCAGACAAAGCCCTGATTTTCACCCATGCAAAATTAGAGTTATTAACTGTTTCCGCAGTCGATGTGGCTACTGGTAAAGAAGCTGAAAAGATTCTAAACCAGTTGCGCAAATCATACTTAGAGGTAAACCAAGGCGACAACCAAACGCTTGAAGAACGCTTTGACATTGCGTCTTTGTTTAATTTTGCAGGCATTAGCCAAGGCGCAGCAGACAACACCACTCTATTGGTAAAGAGTGCAGCGCCATCTAAACTGCAAGAGCCGTGGGTTGTTAAGCCAGGCGTCCGTCACCGCCACAAGCTCGTTGTAGCATCTGCTACTACGTTCCCAGGAACTGATATTGCAGATTATCAGATCCGTTTAAGCTATGACGTAATCAAGCTTACCCGTGAGAATGCACGTAAAGTTGGTTTTAACGTCTAGTTAAACCCATTGCAAGCATTTTATAATGAAATGCGCCATGCCACCGCACAAAGACCGTTTAGCTTAACCGCCTGTTTAGCTAAACGGTCTTTATGTAAGGCATTTTCTAAAACCCATTTTACCCCCCCCCTTGTAACACCCAATTTATATAATTATGGCTTTAAAAATGTTAGGCTACATAGCCCCACCGAACAATAGCATACCCTTTGAACCAACACGCAAGATTACTATTGCATCAGGTGCAACAGAAACGCTAGAATTTAGAGGCCCAGATGGCCAGATTTACGGCTTTGATCGAATACAAATTCATGCAAATGGAGCTACACTAGATGAGTTACTCATAGATGCAGAAAAAACTAATCAAAGTTATTTATTCCAAAAAGTAACGGCAGCGGCCATAAACCGGCTGTTTTATCTTTCCAATTTGCAAGCGCCAATCACTATTGAGAAAGGCCACCATTTAAAGGTGCATATAACCAACAATGCGGACACCACGGCCACAGTTTATGTAATGGTTAAAGGTATGAACGCTGCGTGGCTAGACCGTATTGCAAATGCTTACCAAAATGAATTTGGTGCAGGTATTCCGGTTGCACGTTTCCACACCGCTTACCAAGCAGCTATTGCCCCTAGTACTTCAAGGCAATTAGTGCCTATCAAAATGGCCGGCTATGAGCTAGAGTTTCGCAAAATTGCGGTTTCTTCGAGCTTGCCCAATGATGTAGAACTTGAAGTTCGGCAACAAAACCGCATACGCAAGGAGTTATTGCCTATATCGCTGATGCAAAAAGAATATGAAGGACGTAGAAGTGCGCATATTTGGAAGTCTTATCCCAATGAAAATATGGACTTGTATTTGTCTAACAATCATGCAACAATTACCGCTAATTTTTGCTGGTTAGCCGAAGCGTATGAGGTTGCTAAGTAATGACTGCATCCCGAACAGCTATACCCGTAGCAGCTCTAAACGATGCTACGCAAATATTGCACCCTAGTCCGTTGAGATTAGGGTTTTTGTTGGAGAACAATAGCAGCTTAGACGTGCGCTATTGTTTTGATGCTAGAACCGAGTTCCCCTTTGATACTGCACATACGCATGTGTTACGGCCAACCGAGCGCTACGAATTTAAAGCAGCCGATTATGGGGAAAGCTATACCGAAGCTTTAACGCTAAAGCTAGATGAGGCTACTAGTGGAAATGCAGGATTTATCATTATAACTGAATTTATAAAGGATTAAGCGATGTTAAGATTCATATCTACGTTCAGTAGTAATGCCAGCAATAAAGGTAAATCTGATCTAACTAGTTGGGCTACCAGGCTACAAGAGGTAATGGTTCGGAACGAATTAGGCATAGACATAGCAAATGTAGACCGACTATATGAGCTTATTACAAAAGATGGTAGCGGTACTGAAATAATTGGTATAGCGTCTAAACCAACTTCAAGAATCCGTGAGCAAGTTTTAGGGCTTGCATTTGGCCACCAGCCAAACTTGCGAAGCCTGCAAACATACCGTAACCAGCTTTACCAGAATTTGACTATTGCCGAGCATGTAGGCTCTGGAACCCTAGAGTTTTTTCCTCTGTCTTTATTCGTGAAAAATGCGATAAAGCCCACTTCGTTAGTGGCAAGTGCCGTAGACCATGGAAGGTTGGAAAGCTGTGATTTAAGTAGCGTAAAATATGCTTATTTACAAGCCCCCTATGCTATCATAGAAGCTTGTTTGGCTTCAAATGCGGCATTTACTTATTGTAATTTTGCGTACGCAAATATTATAAATACAGAGTTTTATAATTGCGATTTCTTATCTAGTATTTTCGGCTTTACTGACAGCGTTCCTGACGTTTCAGACAATGTTGGCCTACTAATGAACGTAGGATTTAAAGACAGCGATTTTGACGATGTAGACTTTGCCGATGTAGCCATGATAAACGTAAAGTTTAGTAGATGTGAACTAGATGAGTGCAATTTTAACGGACGAAGCCTACCCTTTTTTCACAAAACCATGATCTCACGCTCTACGCTGAATTGGAGTGCTGAAAATATTAGTGGTAACAACCTCAGTATTTTTCATACTTGTGATATTACTGTTGAACGCTTTGGACGTAGCATAGAGTGCCTTTTTGAGCGCTGTAAATTCACAGGAAATAGTAGTGGCGATATTCATTTTAGAAATGATTTGAGAGGTACGCATTTCCGGTACTGTGAATTTAATGGCGAATTAAAATTTAAGCAAGCGATTGGTGGCGATACACCGCCAACGGCAGCCGTGGATTTACGTGGCGTAAGCTTTGAAGGATGCTTCTTTACTGATGCAGCGAATAAGCCTTCTAAAGCTGATTTTATAACGCAACGTGATGCGGGAAACCTGCTACTAGATAGTACCAGCTACTATTTTGATGGAACTCCAATAATTTAAGACCATTAAACTAAGACCATTAAACTATGTCCCTTTTTAATAGACGATTTACACCTGCCTACGATATTCTGCAAGCCAAAAAGCGAGCAGGTGCGCCACCTTTTGTTGAGATAGATAAAACACGGTTACTGCCAGCAGGCGGTACTCAGAATCAAGTTTTATCAAAAGGTGCGACTGCACCAGAGTGGGTAGATGGTGTACCAAGCGCCCGTTTACTGCCAGTAGGCGGTACTCAGAATCAAGTTTTATCAAAAGGTGCGACTGCACCAGAGTGGGCAACTCCTAAAACGACTGCATTTTCAATATTTAACGGATTTTAACAAAGGAAAAATAAATTATGGCTACAAGTATTATTCAAGTAATGGGTGCTGTAAGCACGACTACTGTTACTGCTTATACCTGCCCAACAGGTAAGAGAGCTAAAGTGCAAGTAATTTCTTTTTTACCTCCAAATGCGGCCTACCATTCGGCAGGATTAAGCATAAATAGCAACCCTTATACACCTGCCGAAGCCTCTAGTACTGCACGCCAAAGTACCACTCATATTATAGTTTATTTTGCTGATCCGAATAAATTCTTATATATATCAGGCGGTTCCTCTTTATTAGCAACGAGCAATACAGCTGGGGGGGCGGTTGCTGCATCCGAAGTAAAACCGATGTATTTAGCAGCAGGGAATACTATTAGATTAAAGGCGACTAGCTCGTCTGCATATTATTCATTAAACATTATCGAGGAAGACATCTAATGCAGTTAGTTAAAATCAACGGAACGCAGATAGAAAACGTAATCTCAATTTCAGGAATAACCGAAGCAGATGCGCTAAGTAGATACGATGGTTACGAAGTAAACAATTTCAACTTTGAGCAGCCTACAAATTGCTATGAATACAACGCTCAGACAGAAGTAATTTCATTAAAAACCGATTGGGAAGATTTACTTCCGACACCGCCACCTGTTTTACTCCAACAGATTAGTCCGATTACGTACAAGATGCTTTGGACTATACAAGAGCGTATAGCACTAAAGTCTATGCGAGCCACAGATGATGTTATTGCGGAGCTTTTTGAGCTAATAGACGACCCTCGTATGACAAAAGTAAACTTGAATCTTACTTCTGTTCAGCAAGCTATACAATATTGTTTATCAAAGCTTGAAGTAGCTGAGGTTATAACAGAAGCTGAAAAAGCTACACGCTACGCAGCGATTATGACAGGTAATCCTCAGTAAGAGCTTAAAAATGAATACAGCCGTTCTAACTTATCAACTTACATACGCCCAAACCCTTGGGCTAATGCCTTATTTTGAGCAAGTAGCAGTAGAAAGTGGTGTACCTATAGACGTACTTCTCGCTGTCGCAAGCCAAGAAACCGGTATTGGTAGCTCATGGCTATTGACGGCAAATTGGACAGGTGATAATGGCCATGGCAGAGGTATAATGCAAATTGATGACCGCTGGCACAAAGCTTTTATTGCAGCTCATGAAAATGATAATCATTTAGCGAATATTCGCTACGGTGCGTCCATACTAAAAAATGAATACAACCGGTATGGAAATTGGTTCGATGCCTTTGATGCCTACAATTCTGGCCGTTTAAACGATGATAAAGGCATAGCTTATGCACAGGCAACAAGCCAAAGAGTGCAGCTAATACAGCAAATTCGCAGCGTGGCCACGGTGCAGAATACCTCGATTTTAGCAGGTGCAATAGCACTAGGCATAGCTTGGGCATACTTAAATAAATAAAGATCCTAAAAAAAGAAGGCGTAAGGCTTGGAAAAGGAAATAGCTATGGACATTGCAACATGGACAGAAATTATTGGGTGGGGTATCGTCATTATCGTGGCGCTGATTAGTGCCCTTTTTGCGCTCGTCATTGCTTGGTTAAATCGGCAGGAAAAGACAACATGTGAATCTCAGCATTTATCAAACAAAAGGCATGAGGCCATTCTGGACAAACTGTCTAACACTAATGCCGAATTGGGTAAACTTTCTACAATCATGTCAATTTTAGTACAAGTAGAGATACCAGGCATTAAAACTCGGCTAGATAAAGTAGAAGATCGCTTAAACCATTCCCAAAAATCCTATTCCCAAAACTCATGAATGTAATGTTTAAACTTTTACGCAAATACAGCGAATTTTGGTTAATACCGATAGCTTTAGTGCTTTTCTTTAGCGCACCCATTGCGCTACGCTTCATAGATCCCACCGCTGCCACCTATGATGCAGGTATATTGCAAGCAGTAATAGCTGCAATGGTGCAATTCCTATTCATAACGGGCTTTGTGTACCTCTTTATAGCTATACGCTTGCCACAAATTTTTACCTACTTAGATGAACTATTATGCAACGATTTCAAGAAGTTAGAACGCTCGCTAAAAGTAAAAGTATCGCTTTCGCTTTTTTTTGGCTTAGTGCTATGTATGCTTATCCTAACGTGGGCCATGCTCAACTAGCACACCAAAAGCCCTGCCTGCCCATTCACATAGAAACGTACATAGGCGTTCGGGAAGAAGGTGGCGCAAATGCAGGTAAGATGGTAGAACGCTTTCTTGCCACAACAGGCTTAGGCAAGGGCTATCCGTGGTGTGCGGCTTTTGTGGCTACTATTTTAACAGAGTGCGGTATAGATAATCCTAGAAGTGCATGGAGCCCGGCATACTTTCCCACAAATAAGGTTATTTATACCAGAGGTAGTCAAAAAGTTGACTTAAAAGTTAATTATCCCACCAAAGGCGATGTATTTGGGCTTTATTTCCCGAAAAAAGGCCGTATTGCGCATGTTGGTTTTATAGATAGTTGGAGCGATAATAAGGTTATAACCATAGAAGGAAACACCAATGAAGCAGGCAGCCGTGAAGGAGATGGAGTGTACCGTAAACGCAGATTAACCAAGCAGATTTATCAGGTTGCCAGATGGACAAACTAGCAAGTATAGCGGTTAAAATATTAACGCCTGCTTTCCCTTTTATCATTATTGCGGCACTTTCTTTCACAATTGGTTGGAGCTTAGGAGCAGATAAACAGCCAAAGATTTTAACGCAAATACGCTACGAATATTTAGAAGCGCCTGCCATGCCAGACGTGGCCATACAAGCACGAGAACCAACCGTTATTTATCGGGAAATTGAAAAAGTGGTTACGGACACCGTTCGCATCTTAGTGCCCAGAACCTTTGCAGACAACTATGTAGTAGCCCCGCTTAATCCTATCCGCTTTACGCCTACCACGGCCTATTTTAGGTATGCAGACCCTACAAGTGGACAAATTAGCGTAAATGAATATGCTATCCCGCAAGCTAGACCACGTTTGCACCTTGGTGGTTCGATAGAAGTCTTCCAGCAGCTACGTGGTGATCTAGGTGCTAGACTAGAAGCGAATATAAGCTATGGCAAACATTCCTTTTTTGGAGCGCTACAAGCTTCAGATAGAATAATGCCTATGTATGGGTATCGTCTTTCATTTTAAAAAAAACTGATTTTCATTTTGCCCAAGAATTATTTAGTTCTTCAAAATACCCCTTTTTAACAGGATATTTTTTTCTAACAACGGTTCTTGCACTATACAATGTTTGCCTTTGCACAGTCATTACGTGTTTTTCTAAAAGTTTGTTTCCTGTTTCATCAAACTTTACGATGTGAAACTGAAAGTACATTTTTTGTTTAGCCATAATAAATTGTATTAAACACCAGCCTATAACATGTATAACTGTCAAGTGGGGCTGATATACCACTTTGAAGCTATTAGCCCCTAATTTAGTTTTATGTCAATGTGAAGGCTCGGAGCGTTTAATTCCCCACCTGACAGTTATACTTTGCCGTTAGCTACAAATTCACTAACGTGAATGAAGTTACTCATTAGCTGCTTCATTTTCTTTCCTGAGTTTTAATTTCAGCCAATTGGCTATCTAAATAAGCCTTGGCTGCTGCATCTTTATCTTTGTACATTGTGGTTTTATTTTTGGTTGATTAACTAAAGCTAAAGCATTTATCAATAGCCTTTTTTTTGTATAAGCTTATGATTGCTTATGAAAAGCTAGACGACTTTTCATAATTTTTTCTACTTCCTAGCACAGATAAGTGAAAGCTCTAAAGCTTCGCAAATCTGTATAATCGTTACCAGACTAGGCGCACTTACTCTGCCCTTTTCGCCTTCTATTCTTTCCAAGCTTCTTTTTGAAATCCCTGCTTTTTGGGCTAGGGCTTTTTGCGTTAGCCCAAAATTGATTCTTTGAGCTATAATGAAGTCTACAATCATTATTATAGACTTCTGGTTCGGTTCTTCTGCTTTGCATTGCTTCATTTTCTCTTGAAGTCTGGCTCAATTATAAAGCCATATTCAGCTTTATAATCGTTTACACCATGTTCGCCAGAAATAGTTGTCCAGCCCGTATTGGTTTTCTCTAAAGAGAGATCACCGTTGTAGCCGGATAGCTTGCCATTTTGGTCGCTAAACTCTGTGTTTACACGGCTTATCTCAACATCTACTAAGATGCTGTCAAATATTGTTTGATTTGTTATAGTGATTTTCATAATTCAAGTCTTGCATTGTTTAAAATTATGTGTTGCTGCTCTCGCACATATTCATATAGCTTAGATTCTTTATCCTCGATTAAATCCGTCGCGTCGTTTTCAGAGAGAATAAGATTTCTTAATTCTACACTAGTGAATAAACCACTTTTGGCATCTATAGCGTTATTATTTAGTATTTCTTGAATGTTTTCTGGAATGTACATTGTAAGTAGCCGATTTAGTTATTTGCTGTTGTCGCCAGCGTGAGTAAGCTTTTTGCTTGTATTAATATACACGCTTTTATGCAGGTATGCAAGTTTTATTTTATTTTATTTACCCTAATTTAATTCAGCGGTTAATCTTTCTTGAATAGAATCAAAGAAGGGCTTAATCGTCTTTTCAGCCATGACCTTAGTTATTGCTTGATCCTGCCAACCGCCAAAGCTTCCTGATCGTGTTTGGTATGACATGTTTATTCTTACTATGCACTGGCTAGAGTTATCTTTACTGTTGATTATATTAAAATTAGTTCGGGTTCTGCGCCCACCAGTTAGCACAGTAGACAAAGCACCACCAGTTTGCAACCAGTCAGTTGTAATGATACCCAGCTCTTTATCTACAGTCATAAGTGTAGCTGTGCCTAATTGCATGGAAGTTAAGAGTACATCAAAGACCTCATCTTTTGTGTAATCATATACTTTCCATGTAATATTTTTTTGCTGATCAGCTGACAGGGTGTAAATAGAGGGTGCACAACTTACAATAAGTAGAGCCAGTAGCGCAATAATTGCATATTTCATATTCATAGGATTCGTTATTGGTTACCTAAATGTGCAAAAATATATTTTTAGCTGCAATATATAAAAGCAAGAGCAACCAAATCGCTACCAAACATAAAAAAACCCCCACTGATAACAATCAGAGGGGGTCTACGTACTCGGGAGGGGAGTAAAACTATATGTGTATACTGTGTTTAAACCTATCTCTGCTTACTTTATTAAGCATATTATAGAATAGATTCGCATCTTTATGCAGAAAAGAGCAACCTATGTTGCTCTTATGTTGCTCCAAATTTCACCACTGACCAATGAAATTATCTACCTATTACCAGGCTAAAAGACAATCCATTTCCATTCGTATTTCTCATCAAAAACAAAAATCTCTTTACAAGATTTTTAACTTAGAACCCAAATATTGGAATGCTAAAACAAATCAGGTTAGAAGTAGTCACCCTGAATCTGGGCGCTTAAATGCTACCATAAAGCATGCATCTGATAGCATTGCAAATATCGTTAGGGCTAACAATTTTGAAAGCCCTAAGCAGGTAAGATTTCACTTAGAAGAATTTGGCTATAAAGTAAAACCCATAAAAACCGAATTTACTACCGAGTTCATAAAAGCTGATATTATTGGTAAGCGTAAGCAAACTTCAAAAAACTACAATACTTTGTGCCGGTGGCTACAAGAGTTTGATCCAACTATTAGACTGCATGAATGGACCAAGGTAAGATTGCATGAATTTAAACGTTTTTTGGAGCAGCAACCCACGTTAAATAGCAAAAATACAATTATTCGATATTTGACTGATTTACGTGCAACACTAAACCATGCTACTTATTTAGAGCTGTTGTCACCAGAGCTTAATCCCTTTCGTACCGGATTTACGATAGAATCATTTAAACCCAAGGATATTAAGCTTGAATTGCATGAGCTAAAAAAGCTTTATGCCCTATCCCCTACCCGCCTTGCAGCACGTTGGTTTATGTTGATGTACTTGCTTGATGGCGCTAGACCCAACGAAGCCGCCAAACTTAAATGGACTGATATAAATAACGGCATAATTAGCTTTGTGCAGTCAAAGACTGGTAAGCAAATGAACGTGACTATTACACCAAAGCTCCAGTCGTTGCTACAACTATTTATAAATGATGGCATCTACATAGTTAACGTTGTAAATAGCATAAAGAATGAAGATGAACACTACAAAGCCTCACGATCTTTGCAGATTTTAAATCCATTGCTAAGAAAAGTCTGTATCGAGTGTGGAATAAAAGAAGTGACATCGCATGTTGCTCGTCATACCTTTGCTTACTTAGCCCAAGATTTTGGGTATTCAATTCTAGAGCTTCAGCAGGCGCTAAATCATTCGAAGCCTGAAATAACCGCAGGCTACGTTGGGCGTTTGAAAGGTGATAAGATGAACGAGCGTAGAAAAGACTTACATGACAAATTGTAGTTTTTACAACTTTTAATGTAAGAAAATAGGATTCAGCGCGTTTACTACTAATCCATTAATGAATACTAATTTGAGTAAACTTTATGCAAAATCAAAGCTTTAGAGAGTTAATTCTAGAAACAGTACAAGAGGCCATAGATTCTATAAGTTCGAATCAGATTCAAAATTTAAAAAATACCTAAATATTTTTGGTCGATGTTCTTCAGGCGTCTGCATACAGGCTTCAACAATTGCATCATGCAGGCGCTTTTTTACTATTGCTTTAGCTTTTTCTAAGTGTATATCAGCGCTGTAAGTATCAATAGGCTCATTTACTATGTCAATTTCCTTGCTTTTTTTTGTCAAGTCAATCCACAAATATCCCCCATCCTTGCTTATTATCTCTACTTCAAGAGCTTTATTTAGTCGCGTTATAAGTTTAGTTGTTGCTGTTTTTTCACTTAAATAACGTGTTATGTTGGAGGGGTGTATGCCTTTCAGTTTTTTGGCTAAGTCCTTCTTCTCCATTCGTTTAACATAGAGTATATCTTTCAGCATTTCCCCGAAATTTTGATGAATCATTTTAGCTCCTAAAAATTAAATGTAAAATCATTTGTTATTTATATCAATCTATTTTATATTACTAGTGTAATAACAGTAGCAACATAAGTAATAAATACCACAATATGAACGATTTACAACAAAATTTGTCAAGCGAATTGCTATCGCATGACATTAAATACCCCGAAATGGCAAGGGCCACAGGGTATAGCGAGGGACAAATAAAGCAATGGTTTTATCGTCATGCGATAAACCAAAAGCGTTACGGAATTATCAAACTCGGAATAAAGAAGGTTATTGAGACGCGGTTTGAAGCTGCGAAGGCTGCAAAGGAGCTTTATGGCGCAAAATGAAGACATAAGGACAATTGTTATAAATGCGGTGAATGAAGCGATCACCATGCATAATAGTGGTCCCATGAATACGCAAACAGCCGCCAAGTATCTTTGCATTAGCCCTAGAAAAATGCAGGATCTCTTTTCTTACATAAAGCACTCACGTGTGGGTGGTAAGAGACTTTTTTTAAAAGTCGACTTAGATGCCTACATCAAGGAGCAGAGATCATGAGAATCAGCCATTCTAATGGCGGTAGCGGACGGGGTATCACAACAGATTCATATCGAGCGCTGGGCGAGATTCCTCGAATTAACGATACATCACAGTTTCCCCCGTCGATCAACCCCTTTCGCATCCCACTATCATCAAATTTTGACGGCTATGGGCGCAGATATAGACGCAAGAATTACAACAATAAGAGTATTAATGAAATGCTTGACAAAGCAATTGGAGACGTTTTAGTCATTAACCAAACACTCTCTGAAGTTGAATTGCTTATTAAAAAATGCAAAGAACTCTGCCCAAAAGGTAGTTTTAAAGTTCTTGAAGTAACCGCTATTGGCGTTAAGATTATGTGTACCAGTGTATAGTTAGGATTGATAACTAACATGCCTACAGCGTTGTGAAGGGTGTTATGGGCTTAGAATTGATAAGGAAACTTGCTTTAGCGTATGACAGCGCTATAGCTATTAAGTATTAGTTATGTCTGATGTTGGCCTTGACCGGCCTTCATCTATTACCACCAATGAACCAAAAATAAAGCCATGAGAATATCAAAAAAACAAATCGGAGTGCTAATTATAGGCACATCTATAATTGGGCTCGCGCTTACTTACATAATGAGCAGGGTAAGAGAATGAGTACCACTAAAGAAGAATCCAATATTTCGGGTTCGCAAAAGCAAATACTAAGTAGCCCAGAAATGGCGCACATAGCTGATCAAATCAGCGTTGAAAAGAACATTGAGTTTAGTCCATTTAATATTGGCTTTTATTTATGTTCTCCAAACATTTCAAAAAAGACAGTTAGTAAAGTTACTAAAACCAGTTTAGAGCTTAAGTATTTTTCTGGACTTGATGCCATTATTCAAGTTTCTGAAGAGGTCTGGGACTTTTTAGAATATGAGCAAAAGAAAGCCTTGGTCTATCAAAATCTACTCAGAATTAGTACTTCATTTAAGTCTAAAACACAAGAACATAGCTTGAAAATTGTTCAAACTGAGTACGCGACATTCCACCGTTTGAATGATGAATTTGGGTCGGATTGGTATAAAACTATTCAAGAGGTTGTTTCATCATTGTATGATCTATCTAGTCCTGAAGAAAATCAGGTTAAGATATGACGTAGGAATTAAATCAAGATGTGTCAATAGGTTTAACTAGATAACACACTCTGAGTAGCCTTGAAAAGCTGCTTAGTATTACAACTAATTTATCAAATAAAAAAAAAATATGTCATCAATAACTAAATCAAACAATTCTGTAAACTCATTAACGCACACAACTGATAATCCCATTGTGCTTAAAGCTGTGCAGGAAATGCAAACACGTAGAGAAGTCGTAGTGCATACAATGAACGCCCTTATGCAAAAGGGTATTCATTACGGCATTATACCGGGCACAAAGCAGTTCTCTTTGTTAAAGCCAGGCATGGATATGCTTTGCTCTACACTTCGCTTTGTTGCTCACTACAGCTTTGATATTAAAGAGCTTGCTCATGAGCATCGTGAAGTTACTGCTCATGTAAAGATGACTAGTAGAGCTTCTTCTGATGAAATTATTGGTACAGGTATTGGTGTATGCACAACGATGGAAAAAAAGTACCGATACCGCAATAACTGGGAGGGTAAAGTTAAGACACAGGTGGAAAACCCTGACTTAGCAGATCAGTACAATACCGTTGCTAAAATGGCCGCTAAACGAGCGCTTAGCATGGCTATTCAGACAGCGACTGGATGTACAGACATCTTTGCATCAGACCCATCTGATATAGAGCGTGTGGACCCTAGTACTGGTGAGATATTAGACGATAATGAGCTGGCCTTTGCTAAACCTGCATCGGGTAAGTAGCAATGTATTGCCAAAAAAAGCGAATACTAAACTTTATGATGGAATATGGATCTATTAATCCAATTCAAGCCCTTAGACATCTTGGCGTATTTAGATTAGCGGCTAGAATAAACGATTTAAGAGCTGATGGAATAGCTATATCAGATGAATGGGTGGATAGTATTTCAAGTGTTACAGAGCAACCAGTACGCTTTAAAAAATATCTGTTAATAATGGAGTAGAAATGCCCAAAAGAAATACTTTAAAAGCATATAAATCATCTGCAAAAGAGCAGAGTTTAACTAAGATGAATAATCTTGAAAAAAGCTATGCAGCTTTCTTAGATGTACTATATAAATCTGGTGAGATAACGTATTACCAGTTTGAGCCTATTAAGCTTCGATTAGCTGATAAAACCTTTTATACACCTGATTTCTTAGTTATTACGAATGATGGGCTTATAGAGCTGCACGAGACTAAAGGGTTCTGGCGTGACGATGCTAGAGTGAAGATTAAAGTAGCTGCTCAACAGCATTTTTACATCAAATTTATAGCTATTCAATTGAAGAATAGAAAATGGGTAAGAGAGGAGTTTTGATGTCTTTAAATACAATCCCCATAAATATTCGTGAAACGTATTTAATGAGAGATACTATTTTAAAAAATAGAGGGTATAAAAGCTATCAAGAATACTTGCAATCAGAACATTGGAAGAACACAAAAATTAAGGCTAAAAAAAAAGGTGGTTACTCTACTTGTGAATATTGTAGATCAAATAAAAACATACAACTACATCATAGCAGGTACACATGGATTTTTACAAAATATGAACTCAGAGAAGTGAGTGCTTTATGTGCTAAATGCCATGAAGCTATTCATTATTTAACTAATAAAACAAGCATCACTTTAGAAAAGGGAGGAGAAGTTATGGACCATTATTTCAGAGGGCATCATACACGCTGCTTATATGAAATCAACCGAGATCATTTAGAAATATTAAATCAGCATTTTGAGGCAGATACTCATGGCTAATGATAAAAAGAGAATGATCAGCACAAAGTTTTGGAATGATACTTACACCTCTGATTTAGATCCTATTGAAAAGCTGCTATTTCTGTATCTGCTAACCAACGATCAGACCAATATGTTGGGAATTTATGAGATACCACTCAGACGAATTGCATTTGATACCGGTATTGATAGAGAAATGGTTTTAAAAATACTTGAGCGGTTTAAAAGCTTCGGAAAAGCAGAATATACGGAGGGTTATGTGATTATTTACAATTTCATAAAACACCAAAAATACAATAAGCTAATGGCTATCAGTGCCTTGAAAGTTTATGAAGAGTTACCGAAAAGTATACCCTTAGCAAAGGGTATACAAAGGGTTAGCAAAGGGTATGAGACCCTTTGGCAAGGGTTCGAGATATATAAAAAGGAAATAGAAATAGAAATAGAAATAGAAAAGGAAAAGGAAAGTGAAATACAAATACAGGAAGGCGCGGCTTCGCCTGTGTGTGTGAAAGATTCTATTGATTTTGAATTGTTCATTTCTGAGTGGAATCAGGTCTATGCTACCAACATCAGACTTACGAAATCAAAAAAAACGCAGCTAAGACAGCGACTTAAGAGTTTTTCAAAAGAAGAAATATTAACCGCAATGCATAAGCGAAGACATGACCATTGGCTGAACAACGATGGCAAGAAGTTTTTAACGGATTGGGAAGCCTTATTCCGAAATGATGAAAAAATCGAAAAATATCTAAACGCCCCTTTAAAGAATTTACAGCATGAAAGCACTAAAAGATCATATCAGACAAGTGGAGAGCACATTGGTTCAATCTATCGAGACATTGCCAACGGCCATTAAGCCTGTTTCTAAAGTTTCAGAGACTCGCGATATACGCCAAGCTATTAAAAGCTTATTGCTTGATCACATGGTTTTGATCGGTTTGCAGTATGAAATTCCAAAAGACAAAGCCGAAAGATCAGCTTTTATTGGGCGCTGGCATGATACCATTTGTGAAAACAACACCAGTTGGCCCATCGGCTTTGATAACGTGGCGATTTACAAAGCTTTTTTGATTGCTCTTAGAGACGGACGTGTAGAGCTAAGGAAAACCTCCGCATTTGCCCATGCGATGGCGTTCAAGGATTGGGTTAAGTCAGGTAACCTAAATCGGTTTAAACCTCAGCACAAGGCGCTCATGGCTCCACAATCGCAAAGTATGAGCCTTACTGAGCATGTTAAGAACTTAAGAAGTACAATTAGCTTCTGTCAAAGCAATGGTTATCAATTATTGCCCGAAGATAACATCAGGCGCAAATCTTACGAGAATGCAATCAAAGAGCTTGACGCTATTCAATATCAGCAAGGGGGCGTAAAAGATGTCATTTAAGCCATTTTTAGATACGGCAAACTCTGATCCAAACATAAGCAGACACCATGAGATTGAACGTCTAAATAAAGCTATTAATGAGCGTGAAATACAGATTAAAAAACTTATTCAAGCAACCATTATAGATGAAAAATCTATCAAGCTTTATCAAAAGAAAATCAACGAACAGAATCAAAAAAGATTCCTATGAAAACTAAAGTGGTTTACATAGCTCATCCCATTTCAGATGATATAGCGGGTAACATTGCAAAGATTTACGCATTGGTGAGATTAATCAGTTTTAAGCGCCCAGACGTTATCCCTTTCGTGCCGTACTTGGTGTATTTGGGGGCTTTGGATGACCACGAGCCGAATGAAAGGGCGATGGGAATGCGATTTAATGAGCATTTCATAAGCCCAAAATACATTGATGAGCTCTGGGTTATGGGCTTATCTGAAGGGGTTTTTGAAGAAATTGAACAAGCTAATCAACAGCTAATTAAAATAATTTATTGGTGTAAGCAAATGGACTACAACGAATTTAAAAAAACAGGTTATAAACCAGCTAAAATTTTTGGACTGTGAAAATTAATTTTTATACAACTGAAGAAATAGCGGTAATCACCGCTTTCTACAAAAATGAAGGAGCCACTTATTGCGCGGGTTTAATGCCAGGTCGTAAGCCTAGTTCTGTAAAGCAGAAGGCTCGTAAGCTGGGTTTTTACTATGAGGGCGATAAATTAGGCTGTTTTAAAGAAGGCCACACGCCAGCCAATAAGGGCGCTAAAATGCCTAATCACGTTTATGAGGCCGCTAAAGCAACGATGTTTAAAAAGGGGTTTAAGCCAGCAAATACTAAATTTGATGGGGCCATTAGCTTACGAAAAGATAATAGCGGATATGTGTACAAATTTATACGACTAAAATGCGCAAAATGGGTTCAGCTACACCGTTATGTTTGGGAGCAGGCGAACGGCCTTATACCGGATAAGCATATAATTAGATTTATTAATGGAAATACTTTAGATGTCCGGCTGGATAATCTTGAACTGTTGAGTATGGATAAAAATGCCATAATAAACAGACATGCTAAGTACCCGAGATCACTTCAAGAATCAATTTACCAATTCCACAAACTTAATAGGGAAATAAATGCCAAGAAATACTAATACCGACTTACAAAATCACTTATTTGAAGTGATTGAAAAGCTTAGCGTTGGCGATATTGAATTAGATAAAGCCAAAGCGATATCAGAGGTTGCTAAGCAGATTATTGAAGCGAAAAAGCTTGATCATCAGGGTAATGAACTAAAACTACAAAGTTTTAAACTTATTGCTGAGTATAACGGTAAGGTTGATGAATCAAAATTGTTGGGTGGTTGATATGAAAAATAAAGAAAGAATCGAATTGCTAGAAAAACGTATTAGTGATATTGTGAAATATATTGACCTTAGATTGGATGAGCTTAGTAATGAAAAAGAGCAAGAGAAAACTGAGCTAATAGAAATACCTTTTCAATTAGATAAATATGGACACGTAGTGTTTAAAGACAAGCGAATAAATCCGGACGCTTTTTTTAATTATTTCATAGACGAAAACATAGATCAAAGTAAAATTAAGCGAATTTTAATCGAAATGAAGGAGACGAAATGACTGAATTAGAAGAGCTATGCCCTAAGCCCCATGATTTTGGAGAGTATAATTATGCATCTATTGATGGAGATGGTCGTGCTTTTTTATCAATCGCTAAGCCTAAGCCTAGAGATTTCTTTTGGAGCTTTCACGAATGTGCTTTCATTAGAAATATAAAAATACCTATTGGTATTTACTGGCAATATTGCTGTTGGAGCAAATTAGATTCTATAGAGATATGGGGCGAAAAAGAGAAATGAAATGTTATGGAACAAAATAAACAATGAATAAAATAGAGCAATACATTAAAAAAGAACTTAAAGATTGTCCGTTAACAGAAGTGCAAGAGAATAAGCTCTTGATTGGGTTAACTAAATTTTTAGATGACCTAGAAGCAGAGCAATTAAATAAACCCGATGTTAGCCAACGTATTTCTCACTTTGTATCTGATATTGGGCAAAAATACCCTGCTACAGATGAAGCTATATTGATTGAAATAGAAGATGGCATATTGCGATTCTATGAATTAGGTTATGACTTTGAAAGAATATACTTAAAGCCTGTATATGTGGTATAACGATGGGGCTAAACGGTCGTTTTAATGCCGTTTTAGCCCGTGTTGTGTGTCTGGTGCGGTTTAATAGAGATAAAGTTTGAATTATGGATAAAGGTAGTTTTAATAATTTTTTGAGCGGGGGC
>Ga0306871_1000054_pt1 | contig 48389 bp, 46 predicted proteins | sample AntRauMeHopE1497_FD_190447 | JGI IMG/M metagenome (GOLD analysis project Ga0306871, IMG submission 190447) | Saline lake microbial communities from Rauer Islands, Antarctica - Metagenome Hop E1 #497 (v2) (version 2) | ecosystem: Environmental > Aquatic > Non-marine Saline and Alkaline > Saline ... | reverse complement strand
AAAAAGGAATTAAAGTAACAGACGAAGAATTGAAAGGAATAAACCTAACAAACAAAGATTTTAAAGGAAATTGGAATTATATAATATCACCTAAAACGTAATGTTTATTTTTTAACGGATACTAAGCTTTAAAGAAGGCCTTACAACTCTTCTGGGTAGTGACGTAGATTTATTGGAAGAGCAGACCTTGAAAACCCCCATTCTTATAAAGTCCATAAACGAATCAAAAGAATTGATCTATGGATGAACGTATTTTAAAATGGCTTTATGACATTAAAATCTCTATCGAAGAAATAGAAGGTTGTTTTGAAATAGACAAAAAAGATTTTTACCAATACCAGCAGAATATAATGCTGAAAAGAGCAGTAGAACGGAATCTTGAAATTATTGGAGAGGCTATGAATCGCATACTAACGCGTAACCCTAGTTTTGAAAAACAGATAACAAGTGCAAAAGCAATTATTGGTTTAAGAAATCAGGTCATATATGCTTATGATTCTATTTCCGATGAAAACATCTGGTCTGTTCTTACCACCCATATTCCTGTTTTAAAAAAGGGAAATTACTAGTTTGATTGGTACAACTTAACTTTTCTTAATCTAAACAGGATTAAAATATCAAAAACTCCCCTCCCAAGTAAAAGCCTACCTTTTAGAGGCTAGTTGGTAATGAATAGGCATCCACTAGTTACAAATTAGCTCACGTAATACTTGCTTTATAAGCTGTACGGCAAATCAGCCCCGAAACTTCGGGGGTCAAACCCTCCGACCGCAAGCGGCCACCTCCCTTCGTCTGAAGTGAGGAGCTTACAAAAAATCATCTCAAATTCAATTTAAACATTATTTTTTTAGTGCTTTAAACAACAGAAACAACAGAAACAACAGAAACAACAGAAACAACAGAAACAACAGAAACACAAGTACGAATTTAGAATTACGAGTGACGACCTTATAATTCTAAATTAGCACTTCATAGCTTGTACGTAAGTTCCCCCTTCGGGGCCGGGGGATTATGGTGCCACAGTCCCCTGACAACTACTCCCGGCCCCAGCCGTACACCCATAACAATGCTGTGATATGATAATATTTCTATCGTTCAGTACATCTTCGTTATAATCCTTTATATGTTTGATTTTACTCGCCACTTTTAAGTCCAGCATCTGGTTAAAATCACAATCATAGAGCCAACCGTCCCAGCTTATGGAAATAGTATTGGTACACATCACATTTGCCACGGCAGCAGGGTTATACGCTTCCACTAAGGCATACATATAATCCTCGTAATTCTCTGAGGCGATCAAATAATCCAAGAAACGTGCAATGGGTAAATTGGTAATGGCAAAAAGGTTATGGAACTGAATGCCAAAATCGGCATCCAAGGCCTTTTTAAAATCCTTTTCCATGGCCGCTTGGTCTCCTGGCAAATAAGCCCCGGATGGATTATAGACAAGATCCAGTCGTAGATCGCTGCCAGGCATACCATAACCGCGTTCGTTGAGTTCTTGTAAGGCGGTAATCGACTTGTCAAAAACGCCTTCCCCTCTTTGTTTGTCCGTTTTACCTCGTGTCCAATGTGGCATAGAGGAAATGACGTGCACATTATGTTTTTTAAAGAAATCCGGTAAATGATAGTATTTCCTATTTGCCCGTATTATGGTAAGGTTAGAGCGAACGATAAAATCTTTGATTCCGGCTTTCGCCGCCTGTTCTACAAACCATTCAAAATCAGGATTCATTTCTGGCGCTCCACCGGTAAGGTCAAGGGTGTGGGCGCCCGTATTTTGAATAACTTCCAAACATTGCGCCATCGTCTCACGAGTCATAATCTCCTTACGGTCCGGCCCTGCGTCAACGTGGCAATGTTCACAGACTTGGTTACACATATAACCCAAGTTGAGCTGTAGAATTTCGAGCTTTTTAGGCCTGAGCGGAAAATGTCCTATTTCCGAAATCTTATCCTTGAAATAAGGAAGTTCCCCATCGGCAAAAATTCCTCCATTGAGAATATTCAGTTGTTTATTGCTCTGCGCCAACTCGTTTCCTTTTGCTTTTAATGATTTTGTAGCCATTCTATCAGTTTTCACTCGGCAGTAGCAGTTAGCAGTCTGTGCAAAATAATATTCTGCCTACTGCAACTGTGTACTGCACACTTATTTTAATATTTTTCTTTTTAGTTCCAGTCTATTCCCCCTTCGGGGACTAGGGGGCTTTACATACTCAACTTATCATATTTATTCATCATCTGCACGCCGTGTACCAAGGTCGCGCCGCTTTCAATGGCAGCTCCAACATGCACCGCCTCCATCATTTCCTCTTTGGTAATGCCTTTTTGCAAGCCGTCCTTGGTGTAGGCATCAATACAGTAGGGGCATTTGACTACATGGGAAACCGCAAGGGCAATTAGGGACTTCTCTCTAGCAGTTAGTGCGCCTTCTTCGAAAACCTTACCATAATAGTCGAAGAATTTGGCACCGAGCTCTTCGCTCCATTCCGTGATCTTTCCGAATTTTCTTAAGTCTTTTGGGTCGTAATAGGAATCTGCCATCTTTTTCTGTGTTTTAGTTGATGAGTTTTGTACTGAATTGTTGTCTAGCGTGATTGGAATGTCCTGCCCCATCTTTTCTATTTCTGGAAGGATTTCCATATTGTCCCAAATGCCGGAGGATAAGGTATCCGCATAAGCTTCGGGCAAGTGGTTTTTATACATTAATTGTTGTGCCGTGGTATGGTCATATTTAAAAGACCTATGGGTATATTTTATTTCATCATTTTTGATTTCTAACAAGAGATACCATACTCGCGGCGTACCATCATTGGCTGGCATACCTATGACGCCAGGGTTCAGCCATAGTTTTTCTTTTATAGATTGATGAAATGGGAGTCCGCAATGTCCTGCGATAATCACATCACTATTTGTTTCCTCAAAACACTTTTGTTTGCTTTTTTCACCGTTTGATGCAAAAATAAACTCCGATGTATTCCCATAGTTCCCATGAACTACAGTTACTTTTTTTCCAACATATTCAAAACTGATGTATTCCGGAATTTCGGAAATCCACGCCAAGGAGGTTGCCGACAAATGCCCTTTGGTAAACGGAAACCATGTCTTGGAAAAATCATCACAACGGCTACCCTCCTTAAAATCGCAACCACAATCTTCGCTGTCATTGGCCAATTGAAGTTCTACATTTCCGGCAATGGATAAGGCGCCCCATTCGCGGAAACGTTGGATGGTTTCTTCGGGCTGTGCGCAATATCCGGTAATATCGCCCGTGCAAATACAGTTCTCTGGCGCAATACCTTCGGCCTTGGCAACGGAAATTAGTTTTTCCAAGGCCTGTAAATTGCTGTACACGCCGCCAAACAGCAGGAGCTTTCCGTTCTTGGAACCAATATATGTTATTTTATTATCCATTTGGGTATAAAATAGAGTGTGATACAACTTAGGATTCCCCAGACGTTTATCCAAAGCAAATCGGCATATTTTCCGACTGTAAATATCAATGATTTTGGAAACCATTCGAAAATCAATAAAAATCCGAATAAAATCCCACAAAAAACGCTGAGATGAAAACTGATTTTAGGGGCTTTTTGCTTCCAAAACAGGAAAATAGGTGTCAATCCAATGACCATCGTTCCGCTTATAGTTGTGGCCGATAGTATTTCCGCATCCAAAAATACGGGAATCGTTCCTAATACCGCAATTACCGCCATGCACCACCGTCCAATTTTTAAAGAGTTGCCTAGTTTCAAATCGATAGCGATCAGTTTGGCGAAGGACGAAAAAGTGGAATCCAAGGTGGAAGCCGCCGAGGTAATCATAATAAAATTAATGACCAACAAAATAACAACACCAAAAGCTTTCCCCACTTCTACCGCTGCCTGCCCCTGCATCCCCTGCGATTGTGCATAAACCCCGACTATACTGAAAAGTATAATACACAATGCCCCAAGAACACTAGCGCCAAGAAAGCTTTTTAAGGTCACTTTAGGACTGCTTAAAAATCCCCGATCCGTAAGTACAGGGTCATGAAACGGATAACTAAAGGATTGCAGCAAAGCCGCAAAAAACAAGTTTAGCCCCATATCAAAAGACCAAACTCCGGATGAAATGGTTTCTTCCACCGTAAAGTCGGTCGAAGGTGCATATATGACCCCTAAAATGATAATCAATAAAACGGAGAACAATCCCATTTGCAGCACATCCGTAAAAATACTGCTGCTCATGCCGCCTTTCAGCACGTAGGCCAAAGTCAATGCCGTAAACACTAAAATGGACCAATAATAAGAAGCCGACCCGATATCCCCAAAATACGAACCGATGACCATGGTATTGCTCCAAACCTCGTTGAACAAGCGAATGGCAATAAGGATAGAAAAAACCGCCACCGCGCCCTTTCCGAACTTGGAGCTCAGAAAATGATGGATACTGGTATAGTTGCCATGCAAACGCATCTTATAAATGACCAAACCCGCCACGACAAAAGAAAGGTAATACCCAGCATAGGCCACCCCGCCCACAATACCAAAGTCGAGCCCCAGATTCGCAGCATTGGTTATACTCTTGGCAAAAATCCAAGAAATAATCAAGCTGCCCATAAGCATAAAGGTATTAGGCGCTTTCTTCTTCTGCACCGCCCTAAAAAACTGACTGGTATTTTTAGCCCATGGAGAGACTGCTAGCAGTATCAAGCTTGATACCGCTATTAAACTCCATTGCCATATTTTAAGTTCAGTCATTTTTTAAGTAAACAGTAATTAGTACACATTACAAAGTAATTAGTACAAAGTAAAAAGTAACAAGTGGTTTTTATACCATTTCAGACTACCTACACTTAGTGTGTTTATGTTGTTACTTTAATTTTTTTCTTAGCCATATTTATAAACTTTTTGTTTTTTCACTACCCACTACCCACTACCCACTACCCACTACCCACTACCCACTACCCACTACCCGCAAGAGTAAGAGTTCCCCCTTCGGGGGTTAGGGGGCTTTTTTATCCCACCAAACCTTAACATTAATACTATTCCCATCGGTATTTTCGGCTGCTTTCCCATAGTTTGTAGCATTCAAAGCCTCCTCTTCTGCCGGATAGGGCATGCGTACCGGAATTAAATCGTCATTCAAACTAGCGGAAATGGTTCGCAATTGTGGAAAACCGGTACGTCGGTATTCTATCCATCCTTCGTAACCATTGATAATGTTGGAAATCCATTTTTGAGTGATGATGTTTTCTAAAGGGTCTCCATTGGGATAGGCGGCGGTTGTTGTCAGGTAATCGGATGGAAGTTCGGTTTGCCAGTAGGCAAAAGCTTGTGCTACACCAGTATTATATAGCGTTTGCGCATCCGCAGGTATTAGCCCTTTTTGTGCCGCCTCAGCCAATAGAAAATTAGTTTCCATACTGGTCATGAAATTAGCATCTAACACGCCGGTATTTTCCCGGAAAATTGTACCCGATAAGGAGTATTCGCCCAAAATAGCGGCATTTTGAGTCGCATCAATACCATTCAACAATCCATTGAACGCCCCAGTATCGCTATTTCCAAAAGGTCTAAATAAGGTGGCTATTCGTGGGTCGTTTAAATCCGTTAGAATATCCTCCATCGTTTCCGAGAGCACAAAATTGTTGAAATCGCCAATGCGAAGTCGCGCCAAACGGAAATTATTAGGTTCTCCAGCGGTAAAATCGAAGGTGGCATTTTCGCTATTTTCATCTATAAAGTTTCCCGAGGCGAATATGGTCTGCAATTGCGAAGACACATCCATGGTAGCCGAAATACGCATCAGATACTTAATGCGAAGGGAGTTGGCAAAACGTATCCATCCGTCCAAATCCCCATCAAAAAGAATATCGCCCTCTAAAGCAATAGTTCCGTTATAACTTTCAAGGGCTGCAATGCCTTTCTCTAGATTGTCCAGAACACCGCCATCCATAATATAAATCGATTCTTGGGAGTCATATACTGGCGTAACCGTTCCACTATTGCCTTTAAAAGCCTCGGAATAGGGTACATCCCCGAATAAATCCGTTAACGCCGCTGCCATATACCCTTTCATGATCAATGCGGGACCTTCATACACCGTGAATGCGGAATTTTCTCGGGAAAGTTCCAACATAATCTCATTGTCCCTTAGGTTCTTATAGAAAATCGGCCAAGGATTACCGCCCAGCTGTGGGGATTTTAAATTGTGACGATCAAAAAGGTTAAAATCCAGCGCTGTGGTATATTGCCCTAACAAGTTGCCGGCGGTAAAGCCCTCATAACTCATTTGCTCCCCATAATCATAGATGATTTGGCGCAACAACAAACTGGGCTGTATGGCAACAGGCGCGTTGGGGTTGGTGTTGATTTCTTGGAAATCTTGGGTACATGAAGAAAAGAGGAGTAAAACGACGGAAATTCTAACTAACAAGAACACCTCCCTCAGTCCCTCCTTTTTAGGAGGGAGGTTAAAAAGTCCTCTACCCAGCCCTCTACCCAAAAGTCCTCTCCCCAACCCTCTCCCAAGGAGAGGGAGTCCTCTTTTAGATAGGATTGGAATTCTAGTAAATTTTGCTATTGCGTTTTTGATTAGAGAAAAATATTTCCTTGTGAACAAGTTCACAATAAGACTAGAGACAAATCCCCCTCCTTGGGAGGGGCTAGGGGAGGTCTTTTTATGGAAGGTCTTTAATCTAAATAGCTCTTTCATCATTTTCATCTTAAAAATTAAACCCTGCTTTAAAACCAAAACTTCTTGTGGTCGCATAGGACATATCCTCCACACCACTAATAAAACCTTGGCCTTGCACGGCAAGTTGTTCGGGGTCAAAATGGGGGTTTTCTGTTATGGCGAATAAGTTTCTTCCGATTAGGGAGAGACTTAAACTGGTATTTTGGTTGAATACATTGAGATTATCAAAAGTATAACCGATGGAGAACTGCCGTAGTTTAAGGAACGAGGCGTCATAAATGTTGTTCTCTTCATGGTTACGGTCATAAAATTGACGATAATAGCTCTCTGCGGTTACGGCTACCGTATTTGGGGCAAACACCGGATTTTCGGCAGTACCTGTATTTACGACGCCTTGCGGAACAATGCCGCCTTCTGGTCTAAAGGCAGTTTCGGCCAATTGTCCGCCCACATTTCCTAATGCTCTGGTTCTCGACACTATGATTCCTCCCTGCCGCCAATCCAACAAGAAGCCGAGATTCCAGTTTTTATATTCAAATTGATTGTTGAACCCCAACATAAAATCAGGATTGTAATTGCCTAGTTTTTGGAGGGAATTATCCGGAATGTATCGGCCTTCATCGGTTAGGATAAAATCGCCATTTTCGTTTTTCAAGTAGCCTGTTCCGTATAAATCGCCTACACGGCCGCCTTCTTCCACCTGTAAAAACACCGTTTGGTTTTGGCTGTCATAGACTCTAGAAAAGGCTAAAGTTAAGCGGCCATCGTCTTGGGGCAGATCTTCTACTGTTGCACGGTTGGTGCTGAAATTAAGGGTGCTGTTCCATTTAAAAGTGTCGGAAATAATAGGCGAAATACTGGCGATAATTTCCACTCCGGTTGCGCGTACTTTTCCGCCATTGACTACCTGCTGGGTAAAACCAGAGGAAATACCGATGGGCAGGGAAATGATTTGGTCTTGGGTAAGGGCGTTGTAATAGGAAACATCCAAACGCAGTTGATCTCCGAAGAACCGTAGGTCCGCCCCGACCTCAACCGCGGAAGTCCGCTCCGGCTGCAGATTGGGATTTGCAATGATGTCTTGATTACTGAAGGTAGGCTGACCATTAAAAGGAGTTTGCGCCACAAATGCCCCTGTTGTTTGATACGGATTGGTATCATTTCCCACCTGTGCCCAACTGGCCCTTAGTTTGGCAAAAGAAATTGCCTGAGGCAGTTCCACTACTTCCGACAGAATAAAACTACTCGAAGCAGATGGGTAAAAGAATGAGGTATTATCTACGGAAAATGGCGTTGCCAAGGCGCTGGACCAATCGTTCCGACCTGTAATATCCAAAAATAAAAAATCCTTGTAACCAAACTTTGCCAGCCCGTAAAAACTATTAATACGCTTGTTGGATTCAAATTCGAAAACTTCAATGGGAGAAGCGGCGTTACTCAATCTAAAAATACCTGGCTGCGCCAAGCGCGTGGTCTGTGCTTGTGAAGTAAAGGCTTTTTGATCTAGCCGATTCCCACCTAAAGAAATATCCACCTTAAAATCATTAAACTGATTGCTATAATTTATAAGGAAATCGGTATTAATTTCCCTAAAAGAGACGTTGTGTTCCGCATAGCCCCCGTTTTGAAAACGGTTGGAGCTAAAGGCACGGCGCAGTTGGCGCAGCTCGCTGGAATAATCCATGCCGGTGCGTATGGTTGCCGTGAGCTTATTGGTGATGTCGTACGATGCCGAGAGGTTTCCAAAAACACGGTCTCTGTTAAAAGAGTTTCGGTTTTCGTTCAATATAAAAAAGGGATTGTCAAAAAAGGTATAGTTATAGGAGTACTGTTGTACACCTTCCAGACCGGGCTGCCAATAATCGCGCAGACTATCAATATTTAAGGAGCGCGGACCCCAAGCTACCAAGGAATAGTTGACGTTCTCCGAACCGTATCCGTTAGAAGGGCGGTTATCGCTTTGCGAATTGACATAACTAATGGAAGAATTGATGCGTAAATTATCCGAAGGGGTAAAATTTAGACGGGTACTAAGGGTCTGTCGGTCTAAATTAACACCGGGGATAATAGATTCGCTCCGCAGATCGGTAAACGATAGTCGGTAATTGCCTTTATCAAACCCGTTGGAAATAGCAATATTATTAATGAAGGTGGTTCCAGTCTGGTAAAAATCCTTCAAATTATTGGGGTTGGAGCGGAAATCGGTAGGTGTTATGGGCAAACCGTTGTACAATGCCGTATCGCCACCACGAACAATGCTACCATCGGGCAGGGTAACGGGGCTATCGAACTGGGGAATTAGATTTCCAGCATTTAAACGTGGCCCCCAACTATACGTAATATTGTCGCTGGCCCCAGCACCTAGTCCGTCTACAAATTCAAAGACTCCTGCTTGTCCTTGTCCGAATTCGTTTTGAAAATCGGGTAACTGAAAGGCAGAATCCACAAAGAAACTGGTATTGTAGCTTATACCTAAACCCTGCTGGGGTTTACCGCTTTTGGTCTCGATAATAATGACTCCGTTAGCTGCCCGCGTACCGTACAAAGCCGCTGCACTTGGCCCTTTTAGGACGGATACGGCGGCAATATCGTCCGGATTTATGGCCATGGCACCGTTTCCAAAATCGATTTCCTGAAAACCTGCCGCAGCCTCATTGGTAAAGTTGAAAACCGAGTTGTTATTTATGGGCACGCCGTCCACAATAAACAATGGGTTATTGTTGGAGAAGGAAGCCTCCCCACGAATCGTAATTTTTGAGGAAGAACCTACGCCCGTTGCGCCTTGGTTGATGGTAACACCCGCCAGTTTCCCTGCCAGATTATCCAAAAAGTTGACGGATTTCACTTCCGCCACTCCTTGCGGGTCCAAACTTTGCACCACATAACCCAACTCCTTGGTTTCTCTTTTTAGGCCAAGGGCTGTGAGAACTACTTCGTTCAATTGTTCCGAAGACTCCGCTAGCGTGACATCTAGAACCGATTTTTCACCTATTCCTATGGTTTTGGATTCATAGCCGAGCACGGAAAACTGCAAAGTTCCCGAAGTATTGGGTACTTCTAAAAGGTAGAATCCGGCTTCATTGGTAATAGTGCCTTTTTCCGTGTCGGTCAATTGAACGTTGACATAAGGAATTGGCGTTCCAGCAGCATCGGTTACGGTGCCGGAAATTAGTTGTTGTGCAAAAGCACTGGTGGCCATGAAAAAAGGCATAGCCCATACGATATATTTCATGTATTGGTGTTGGAGAATTGGATGAATGTCGGACAGGCCGACCAATTTTCAATAAAACTTAAACAAGAAGTAGTGCTGGGGAACCTTTATTGAAGGGTTGCTGAAGAATTAAGAAGGAATGACGTTCCTTTAGCGCATCCGAAATCCGATGGCTTGTTTTGAAAAGAATAGTTAATACCAATAAAACCGATGCAGAAATGGATTTCCTAAAGCCGGAAAATCGTTTTGCATCTTCAAAATGATCTATATCGCCTAGGATTTGCAAACGGTGCAGCTCACAATCCGATTGCGCTAGCAAATCCGAAATCCGGTTAAACAAATTCAAACGCTGCCAAGGCAGCCGTTTAAAGCGTTCCGCATCAAAATCCGACTTGTGAAGCCCCATGAGGTAAAAGCCACCGTCCAAGGACGGGCCTAAAACTGTTTTTCCTTGCGTTAAGGCGGCATGGGCATCGGTCAAATGAGATGTTTTCAGTTGCGGACTATCGTTGCCAATGGTAATGATATTTTCAAAACCTTGGTCAAAAATCGCCTGTATTGCATTTGTAAAACGTTCCCCAAAAGAAGTCCCTTTTTGTTCCTTTTCCGAACTATGAAAATAGGGGAGTCCCGAGTTTTTTACTTTGTTAAGGGTATCTTGGGTAAGGGCTTCAAATAAAACTTCGCCCTTTAGTATGGGTTTATGTGTCAATTCCTCGTGGGCGGAATTGGCAAAGACCAGAATGGCGGTTTTAAGGTAGGAAGTCAACAGGTTTCTTTTTCATTTCTACGTAAATTTACGACAAAAAGTATTCGAGGGTTTGGTCGTAAGAGTAAAAATTCATTACGATACGGTGAAACTAAATTTTCACGAAACCGACTAAGCGGTTTGTTTAACCCGCTACCTTTGCCGCGGGGTATAAGATTACAGCCGATAGGGTACGAGAAATTCCCGTTGAAATCCGGATTATCGCCTAGAATCCCTAGTTTGAAAGGTGAAACCGACCAAGGAGTTTAAAGTGTTGCCCATAAATATAAGGTCGAACAAGTTTCTTTCGCCTTAAACGTTCTACTTTTGCAACTCAATCAAACCTATGGAATCGCAATCATTACAATCTAAGTCAATTGGTCTAGTGTTGTCCGGAGGCGGGGTGCGAGGTATGGCACATATCGGTGTCATCAAGGCCATGGAAGAGTTTGGTCTGGAAGCTAAAATTGTAGCCGGCAGTAGCGTGGGTGCCTTGGTAGGGGCACTTTATGCAAATAACAACTCGGTTTTGGAGATGATGCGTTTTTTTAAGGAAACCCCTTTATTCAAATACAACTACTTTGCCGTGGCAAGACCAGGACTGATAAACACCGAACGCTACATAGATACCTTTAAAGCCTATTTTCCAGAGGATAGTTTTGAAAGCTTACAAAAGAAGCTTTCCGTAGTTGCCACAAACCTAGAACTGGGGCAAGAGGAGTTTATTTCAAGTGGGGAATTGATAAAACCCTTATTGGCATCGGCGGCCTTGCCACCTGTTTTCAGCCCCGTAAGTTATAATGGTATGCTCTATGCCGATGGTGGTATCATGAACAACTTTCCGTCCGAACCTGTAATGGGGAAGGTCGATTTTGTGATTGGCAGCAATGTGTCCGTCGTATCCAAACTACAGAAAAAAGACCTGAACAATTCCCTACAATTAACAGGCAGGGTAACCGGCCTGATGATTTACGCCATCAACAGGGAAAAAATAGACAAATGCAATCTGGTCTTTGAACCCAAAGAGCTGGAACACATAGGCATTTTGGATAGAAAAGGCTTGGAAAAAGCCTATGCACTTGGGTACGAGACGGCTATCAAGCAATTCGAAACCTTAGTCACTACCTACTAACTACTACCCACTAATTACTTTTTTAAACATCATCATAATCCACCGTCAAGGTAGGCGTAGTGGGGTGTGCTTGGCAGGTTAGAATGTAGCCATCGGCAATTTCGCCATCGGTTAGGATCTGGTTTTTAACCATATCGGCCTTTCCCTCTTTTATCTTGGCAATACAACTGCTACATACACCACCTTGGCAAGAGTAGGGTGCATCAATATTTTCCTTTAAAACGGCATCCAGCACCAGCATCTTTTTGTCCATGACGATTTCAAACTCCTCATCGTCCACTATGACTTTTAAAGTTGTTTTCCCCTCTGCTACAACCGGCATTTCTTCCTTGATTTCCGATGTGGTAAACAGTTCAAAATGAATTTTGTCCTTAGGAACATCGTTCTCCACTAAAGTATCCGTAACCAAACGTATCATTTCTTCGGGGCCACAGAGGTAGTAACCGTCAAATTTGACAGCTGCGTGCTTGTTTTTTAAAGCATAGTTTATCGTTGAGGTAGCTATACGGCCAAATAGTGCCTTTTCTTCTTTTGTCTGACTATTCGTGAAATACACAAAAAACCGATTGGCATAATCCAGCTCCAATTTTACCAGATCCGTATAGAACATGGTTTCTTCGTATGATTTGTTCCCGTAGACCAAGACAAAGGTGTTTTTTGGATTACTGTCCAACACCGTTTTGGCAATACTCATAATCGGTGTGATACCACTCCCAGCGGCAAACGCGGCAATATTTTGTACTTCGGATGTTTTAAAGGTAAACCTGCCTTCGGGAGGCATTACCTCAATCACATCTCCCACTTGAAGTTTTGTGCTGGCATAGTCCGAAAATCCGCCACGGTCCACTTTTTTAATACCGATGGTAATATCTTTTTTCGTAGGAGCGGAGCTAATGGAATAGGCACGGCGCAATTCGGTGCCCTTTATTTCTTTTTTAAGGGTGATATACTGTCCGGCAGAGAATGCAAAAGTCTGCGCAAGAGCTGTGGGAATATCAAAAGTAACCGCGACGGAACTTGGGGTCAATTTTTTAATGGAGCTTACCGTGAGGGCATGAAAATTAGCCATAATTTCTTTTTCTTTTAAATAGAGTGCAAAATTAAGCATTGAAAGAGCGATAAAAAATTGAGTCATTAAAAAAATTCACTTTCTTGTAACAAAACCTATATTTGAGTAACCAATCATCAGAACGTTAAAACCAACCGACTATGTTCAAAAGATTTGTAGGGCTTCAATGGAAGTCGTTTTTCCGATCGGCCAACCTTGGGAAAAGCCTTGGTATAAAAATTTTAATGGGATTCTTTGGGGTTTATATGCTGGTCTCCCTTGCCGCTGCCGGTGCCGGAGTGTACTTTCTCCTAAAAAAGATTTTTCCAGATCAAAGTCCTATATGGACCATTAGTCAGTATTTTATTTATTGGGTACTTATTGAGCTATTGCTGCGCTATTTTATGCAAAAACTACCGGTAATGGATATAAAACCTTTCCTAACTACTCCGGTTAAAAAAAGTGCGATTGCGCATTATATTTTAGGTCGGTCTGGGGTATCTTTTTACAACCTGCTATCGCTGTTCTTCTTTGTGCCCTTCGCCATTGTCCTTTTATTTCAGGGCTATCCGGTCTTGAATGTTTTGCTGTGGCTAGTTGCTATTTTTGCCATCGTCCTTTGTATCAATTACATCAATCTGCTGATAAACAAGAACGACAAAGCCTTGATAGCTATCGGCAGTGCCATTGTCATTGGCTATGCCTTGGATTACTTTCAGGTGTTTGATGTAAAGACATTTTTCGCCCCTATGTTTCACGCCATATACGCCTATCCGTTGGCGGCATTGGTGCCTGTGGCATTGGCAGCAGGTATTTATTACATCAATTACAACTATCTGCGCACCAAAATTTATTTGGATGCCACCCTAAAAGCCAAGACCAATACCGCAAATACGAGCGATTTGGCTTGGACAAAAAAATTCGGGGAAATGGGGCCGTTTTTACAGCTGGACCTTAAAATGATATGGCGTAATAAACGTACCAAGAGCCAGGTATTTATTTCGCTGCTTTTTGTTTTTTACGGATTGATTTTCTACACACAGGATATCTATGCGGATATGATGGCCATGAAGGTTTTTCTCGGCGTATTTATGACGGGTATTTTCCTAAGTAATTTCGGTCAGTTTATACCGGCTTGGGATAGTAGTTATTACGGTATGATGATGTCCCAGAACATTCCCCTCCGGAAATATCTGGAATCAAAAGCTACCTTAATATCCGTAAGTGTAGTGGCCATGTTTGTGCTTACCATCCCTTATGTGTACTTCGGTTGGGAGGCCTTGGCCATCAATTTCGCTTGTGCACTGTATAATCTGGGCGTAAATATACCGGCCATTTTATTTTTTGGTTCCTTCAATAAAAAGAGGATAGAGCTGGATCAGAGTCCGTTTGGGAACATGCAGGGTACAAGCGCAACACAGTTTTTGATTATGCTGCCCGTTTTGGTAGCACCTATTGGACTATTTGCCCTATTTTATTACGCTATTTCATTCGAAGCGGCCATTATTGTGCTCTCTATTTTGGGAATCGCGGGATTCGCCATGAAAAATTACTTATTAAATCTAATAACCGAACAATACCGTAAAAAGAAATACGGAATGATTGCTGGTTTTAAGGAGAAGGCGAGTTGAGGTTTTTAAAAAGGTGGGAGAGGGTAGTTGTTAGAGGGTATTGATTTTAGTAAGTAGTCGCAGTTGGCAGTAAACAGTAGAAAGTAATTAGTAACAAGTAATTAGTGAAAAAGGAAGCGGTAAACAGAAAAATTAAAATGTCTTTGCGAGACCCCATTCAATAATTTGAAAAGCGGATGTATTGACTTGCTCATATGATGATGGTTTAAAGTAGCTACGGCTCCTCCCTTCAATTTCGAGGGGAGGTGGATTCCGACCTTTTCGGGGGGAAGACGGAGGGGTATTTTCGGGGTTTGAAAATTTTCGAGCATAGCGTAATTTCCACTAGCGAGCTGTAATAATAATAATAGTTAAGAATTTGATTTAAATTATTGATTATTAAATTTTTACAAAAAAAAGCGTCAATGGTAGAAGCGGGACTTAAGATTGAAGTGATGAGCGAACATTGTTGCGACGTAGCAATCTGCTGAAATTAGAAGTGAGATTTGAGACATTTGATAATAGACGTGAAACTAGTAGTAAGTAAGCGGTAATAAGTAAAAAAGTATGTAGTAAAACGCCGATGGTAGGAGCGGACCTAGGATTGACCTGATGAGCGATAGTGGTTACGCCGCGGCAAACTACTTAACCATAATAAAAATTATAGATACATCCTGGGCAAAACGAATCTCGTAAGTAAGGAATCAGAAATTTGAACTTGAACTTGACGCTTGAACTTGAACTTAAAATTTTATAAGCAATGATAATAACCGAAAATTTAACCAAAAAGTACGGTAAACAGACCGTGCTCAATATAGAACACTTAGAAATCCCTAAAGGCCAGAGTTTTGGCTTGGTAGGCAATAATGGCGCGGGAAAAACGACGTTTTTTAGCCTTTTGCTGGATTTGATTCAGCCAAGCACAGGCCATATTACGTCCAATGGCATCCAGGTAAATACGAGCGAGGAGTGGAAACCTTTTACATCTTCCTTTATGGATGAGAGTTTCTTGATCGGCTATTTGACGCCGGAGGAATATTTTTATTTTATCGGAGACCTCAGGGGTGCCAACAAAGCCGATGTGGATGCCTTGTTGGCCGAATATCAGGACTTTTTCCATGACGAAATCTTGGGACAGAAAAAATACCTGCGGGATTTGTCCAAGGGAAACCAGAAAAAAGCTGGGATTGTGGCCTCCTTTATCGGAAATCCGGGAGTGATTATTTTGGACGAACCCTTTGCCAATCTAGATCCCACCACACAAATCCGTTTAAAAGGGATTATCAGGGATTTGGCTGCAAAGGACAAGGTAACCGTTTTGGTTTCAAGTCACGACTTAATCCACGTCACCGAAGTCTGCGAGCGTATTGTGGTATTGAACAAGGGCGAAGTTGTAAAGGACATCCCAACATCGACCGAAACTTTAAAGGAGTTAGAGTTATTTTTTGCGGGGTAGCCTACTAGGTTTTACTTGATTTTAAATCTGACGTCGTCTATAAGTCAGTTTTGAAGCTGGTGTCTGATTTGTGAACTTGAAAGTGGTTAGATTGTAGAGGTTAGACAAAAGTAAACAGTTGGCAGTTGCAGTTCGCAGTGACGAAAAAGTAAACAATAACATATCAACAATAAAAAGTGAACAGTACGGTGTAACTAAAAACAGGAATTTTTAGAAGCAGCAATTTCTTAATACAATGAAACTCACATTTGATTTTGAGTTCAACAATGATGGACGGGCTTGAACTTGACTTGAACCTGTGCTTTGCTGCGCTACCGCTCATCTATAATTAGTGGCGTATAGCGTAAACCTTAAAAGCGAAAAAACAAGAAGCAGAATTGCTCTTAGAAGCTCCAGCCTATGAAGTTAGAAACCCATTCACATAAACCAAGTAAAATAGCACCATAACAACAAATATGGCAGCAATGATATAAAGCCCTATTGGGCGTTTCTTGCTATTATTTGTTTGTAGCTTTTCTTTATCTTTTTCCATTTTGTTTCGTTTAAATTAGAAAGTAAGCTTATTGCACAAATTTAGTTGTCGCTTTCAATTTGATTATTGCCTTTAAAAAGAGGGTAGGGATGAAGTGGTCAGTTTGAAGTAAAAAGTAAGCAGTAGCAGTAAACAGTTTAAAGTGAACAGTGAAAATTAAACAGCGGCAGTGAATGGTAAAAGAAGTACTAGGTAATTAGTTCGGGATATCTTTACGAGAAGTTAAGATTTAAAGTTTGAACTTGAACTTGAACTTGAACTTGAACTTGACGCTTGTCTTTGAACATGATTTTTGTATTTGTATTTGTTTCCAACCACCCAGTCGGTTTTTAAATTTCATTATTTAGGACAATCAAGGATTACGCTAGACAGCAAGCGAAAAACCATCGCTCAATGACCGTTTTTATCCCTTTTATCAACCTGAAAAGAAGCACAACAGACCTGCTAGTCGGTTAAAATCCGTAATTGGAAAAACTTTTCTTCGTTTTGTGGGAAAATAAATCCTCCTTTTATCGATGAACGGTATAATAATATGGCTGTTTTTCAGTTAACCATACATACGGATATATATAATTTTGACGCTCAAATTCAAATACATTTCGGCCCTGATTTTAGGAGCACTATTGTTCAACGCCTGTTCTACCAAAAAGGATGCGGCATTGAACCGTAACTGGCATGCCTTGAATACCAAGTTCAATACTTTATACAATGGCAATATTGCCTTTGAGGAAGGTCGTGTTTCACTAAATGATAGCTACAGGGATGACTATTGGGAAGTGTTGCCCATAGAGCGTTTGGAAGTTTCCGGCGAGATAAAACTTGATTCCGAGGACAATAACCCAAATTTTATACTTGCGGAGGATAAGGCTACAAAGGCCATTCAGAAGCATAGTATGGACGTTAAGGACGAGGAGCTCAACCCACAGACCGATGAAGCTTTTCTGCTTCTTGGAAAAGCGCGTTATTTTGATGAACGCTATATTCCCGCCTTGGAGGCCTTTAATTATATCCTGAACAAATACACGCAAAGCGATAAGCTTAACGAAGCTACGATATGGCGGGAGAAAACCAATATTAGACTGGAGAACGACGAACTCGCCATCAAGAACTTGAAGCGACTCATGAAATTCGAGGTCTTAAAAGATCAGGAGTATGCGGATGCACGTGCCATGTTGGCTCAGGCCTACATCAATCTAAATGTGCCGGATACCGCAATTCAACAATTAAAAGTAGCATCATACTATACCAAAAGTAATCCTGAAAAGGGAAGATACTACTATATCATTGGTCAATTATACAATCAACTGGGCCATAAGGACAGCGCAAATTATGCCTATGACAAAGTAATTGAGCTGAATAGGAAGTCGCCGCGGGTCTACATGATCAACGCCGAGATTCAGAAAATAAGGAATATAGAAATCACTCCGGAAAACAAGGAGGAAATGCTGGAATACCTTACGTGGTTGGAGGAAAACAGGGAAAACAGACCGTTTTTGGACAAGATTTTCAGACAGGGGGCAGAATTTCATTTGGAGCAAGGTTCGGACAGCTTGGCCGTTGCCTATTTTAATAAATCGCTTCGCGCCACCCAAAACGAACGAAAATTAAACGCCCTGAATTACGAAAATCTGGCAGAATACAATTTTGACCGTAACGGATATAAAGATTCAGGAGCTTATTACGATAGTGTATTGACCAACTTGGACGAAAACACCAAAAAATATAGGAGCACCAAAAAGAAGCTAGATAATCTGGAGGACGTTATCAAATACGAGGATATTGTACAGTATACAGACAGTATTATCACGCTGTACGAATTGCCGTTAGATGACCGTATCGCCTATTTTGAGAACCATATCTCCGAATTAAAAATAGCACAGGAGAAAGCACAGAAAAAGGAAAAGGACAAAATCACGGAAGGCTTTGCATCCTTTGCCAAAAGTAAGGGCGGCAAGGAAAACAAGGGCAAGTTTTATTTTTACAATATTACCAGCCTTGGCTACGGCCAGAACGAGTTTAAGAACAAATGGGGCAATAGGGAACTATCCGATGATTGGCGGTGGTCCAACAAAGCGGTAGCCCAAGTTTCCGAAGCTACGGGAGAACTGGTAGCAGAACTCCCCACCGATGCACAATTGACCGAGGAGGAAAAATTCTCCTTGGATTTTTATATGCATCGCATTCCAACCGAAGTGAGTATTATAGATAGCCTGCGCACGGAACGCAATTTTGCGAACTATCAATTGGGCTTGATCTACAAGGAAAAATTCAAGGAAAACCTATTGGCTTCCGGCAAGCTGGAAAGCGTACTGGAATCCAATCCGGAGGAACGTTTGATATTGCCATCAAAATATAATCTGTATAAAATATATGAGGAGGAAGGCAGTCCCTTGACCGCTAACATGAAGGACGATATTATTGCCAACCATCCAGATTCCCGCTATGCAAAAATACTACTGAACCCACAAGCGGTGCTGGCCGACGATTCCGACAGTCCCGAGAAGCGCTACCAATCCTTGTATAAAAAATATAACGATCAGGAGTTCCTCCAAGTCATTACGGCATCGGAAGAAAATATCAATAGATTTACAGGCGATGCCATTGTGCCCAAGTTTGAAATGCTAAAAGCGAACGCTATAGGCAGGCTACAAGGTTTTGAAAGTTTTAAGGAAGCCCTTAATTATGTGGCGCTTACCTATCCCAATAATCCAGAGGGAAAGAAGGCCGAGCAGATGATCGCCGAGCAGCTTCCCAAACTGGAGCCAAGGGAATTTTCTCCCGAGACCGATTCCAAGGGCACCTCCAATTGGAAAGTGATGTTCCCGTTTAAAAGGAGCGACAACGAGAAGGCCTTAAAATTGATGGAACTGTTGGAGAAGTCCATTACCGACCTTAGATACAGAAATAGTGTTTCCAAGGACATTTATAACCTTGAAGACCAGTTTGTGGTGGTACACGGTTTTAAATCCCAAGACTTTGCCCTTGGTTATGCGGAACTTTTAAAAAACAATAAGGATTACCGGGTGGCCGATAAGAATTTCGTAATTTTATCGATGAACTACAAGGTAATCCAAGTACATAAGAATTTACAGGACTACCTAAATACGCTTATAACCCCAAAACCCTAAATCCATGTTTTCAGACAAACAAAAACCTAAAGCTATGAACGAAGTAGGAGGACAACCCAACAGAATAGAGAAAAACACCAAAATTAAAGGAGATATCATTTCCGAGGCCGATTTCCGTATAGATGGAAAATTGGACGGTAATGTTAAAACCTCCGGAAAAGTGGTCATCGGAAAGGACGGCTACATCCACGGAAAAGTAGAATGTGTAAACGCCGATATAGAAGGCAGTTTTAATGGCGAACTTTTGGTTTCGGACCTATTGTCCCTCAAAGCAAGTGCGGTAATAGAAGGTACGGTTTCCGTTAATAAACTTGCCGTTGAGCCCGGTGCTACCTTTAACGCCTCCTGCACCATGAAAGGTAGCGGAAGCACCCTGAGTTCAAATGTTGGAAGTTTCAAAGCTAAAAATGAGCCAGCAAAAGCCTCCTAAGGCGGACAATAACGGTCTTAAAAACGCTGCAAAATTATCGGGAATAGCTGTTCAGATGGGTGTCACCATTTTTCTGGGCAACCTTTTGGGTGCTTGGTTGGATAGTAAATTCGACAAGACCTTTTTGGAAATTATATGTACGCTTCTCGCTGTGTTTGTATCCATGTATTCCGTAATCAAACAGGCAAATCAACTTAATAAATAGGTTTTGATAAAGACCCTAGCGCTCTATTTAGCAGTTTTTTGCTTGCTATTTTGTTGTGGCTTCTATCTGCATTCCTATATATTGGGCAAGGAAGCCAATGCCCTAAATTTTTCTCTTGTAAAAGTGTATAGCTTTCATGCTATTTTTTCCTTCTTACTTTGTTGTTTGATTTATTTGTTGTCCGGCTCAAAAACCTGGAGAGACCAACTCGGCTTTATTTATCTGGCCGTACTTATAGTTAAGGTAGCCTTCTTTGCTATGATGTTCGGTCCCGCTTTATTTGAACAGGAAATGGTAAGCGACGCAGAGAAGTTCGCTTTCATCATTCCCCTCTTTCTTTTTTTGGTTGCGGAAGTTTACTTTATCGCAAAAACATTGGCCAAAATAGACATTAAAAGGAATTAGTTGGGAAAGATGTAAAATTATGGGAAAATAATAGTTTTTAAAATTTGTTTTATGTCCAAGTGTTTTGCTCCTTGTACTGATTTTGAATTCATTGAAACCAAATCGATCCAATCCAAAATCTTTTTCTTTTCCGTTGTTTTTTCATTCCAATATTCTGACAATTCCATTGCCGAGGTATTTATTAAAATCTCTAAAACAGAATCTATATTGTCAAAAAGTTTAATAAATACTCTTGGAATATTTTTATAAACTTTGTCTCTAATCAAATAATCGTCTTTTCCGCCAGCAGTAAATAGGTCTCTTACATTTGGGCAAACAACAGCCTCTCTTGTAACCAACCAAATCGCAAGTCTTGAAAATTTATCTCCTCGGTTACTAAAAACTTCTGGGAAAAAAACCATAGCTCTGTTTTTAGTCTCTTGCTTTTCTTTTAGGCTTAAATTATTCCAAATGTTGATTACAAGATTACTTGCTTTTTCGGTGTCTTGAATCCACCATAAATCTTGTCCAGGTTTTAACTTGCTTTTGTAGTAATCTGTTATTGATTTAATCGGATTTTTCTTTTGGCGTAAAGTGTCGTATGATGTGTTGATTTTGTCAAAAATCGTTTTGCCTTCTTCCAAGTTCATATCTATTAAGTATCTTGGCGAATGGGTTACAACAACTTCCGATAAACATTCTTCGTATGCTCGACATTTAAATTCAATCGGCTTTCCAAGTTTTCCAAAAAGCATAAAAATTCGCTCAACATCATCTACTCTTGTAGATTCTAAAACACTATTTCCAGTAGTTTTCCAATGGTTTTGTGTTGTTGTTTTAACTTCTATACCATAAAACTTTTTAGCAATAATATCTGGAAATTTTTGTCCGCCAATAACTTCAATTGAGTTTTCAAATGCTGTTCCAACTGCCAATTCAGTCATTACATTACCAACATATGGCTCTAATTTATTGCCTCTTAATTGCTCAATTTTCTTTGGCGATTTCTTTGCGTGAGCATTTAATTCTATTATTGTTGAATTTAATAAAGCGTTGAACTCACTTTTATGTGGTTCTGAATTAACTGAGACTACCATTATTTTTTAAAATATAAATCCCAAACATCTTCTATTCTCTTTGCTAAATTGTAGGCGAGTAGTGGCGGAACAGCATTACCAATTACTTTATATGCTTTTGAAGGGCTGACTAAATAAGAACCTTTTCTACCTTGTTTGTTTGCAATAACAAATTCATAATCAGGTGGAAAAGTTTGAATTAAGGCACATTCTCTTGGTGTCAAACGTCTTTCCTTAAGTCCTTTCGAAAGTTCCTCTGTTAATTTTCCACCATTTTTTTCCGACAATCTCCTAAATTCAATATTCCCGTGATGTTCAGCCCTAATTGTTGGACTAATTCCCTTTGGTTTTATTTCTATTTGTCCTTGACAATGTTTACCCATAAATTTTGCTTTTGAATAAAACTGTTGAGATAAATCCTTTGAATTTTCAGGCTCTTTAATATTAGCAAAGAGTTCTTTTAAATCTACGTGACGTTTTAAATTTTCTCCGTCTGTCGTATAAGCGTGCGTTGGTTTAGGATACGGATTATATTTGTCGATTATAATATCCTTTTCTAATTGCTCTAGTGCAGATTTTTTTAATGCAGATTTTTTGATGCCAACAAAGAATACTCGCTCTCTTGATTGAGGCACACCATAATCTGCTGCGTGTAAAACACGAGGGTTTAAAACTATATATCCATTATCTCCAGCCGAAGAAAAATCACTTTGAATAATGTCTTTTACATTTGAAAGATTAACCAGACCCTTTACATTTTCTGCAATGAAAATTTTTGGTTGGGTAATTTCTATAACCTGTTTCATCCACATATAAAGCTTGCCTCGAGTTTCCTCTGTTGCACAAGTTTCTGTGTTTAGTTTACCGTTATGATTTTTATGAGATTCAAAGCCATTTCTTTTTCCTGCCACACTAAAATCTTGACAAGGAAATCCACCAGTTACAATGTCTATATTTTTAGGAAAAACCTTTGTTCCACTTTGATGTAGTTTTACTAAATCAACGATACTATCTGTTTGATAATCTTCTGCGTTATGACCTCTTTTTGAAAAGTAATTTACCCAAGCATTTCTTGCATCTTTTAAAATGTCGTTCGCAAAAACTGTTTTAAATCGTGTTTTGGAAAGATTTACAAAATTATTATCAAGTTCCTCGTTTATAAAATTAGGATTTAAAACCTCGTTAACAGATGATTTTAAAACTGAAAAATCGCCCTCAAACCCTAAATCCATTCCGCCACAACCAGAAAACAAGGAAAGCATATTTAAGGTTGTTTCTCCTTTTTGTTTTTCCTTTTTTTCTTTGGCGTAGAATTTTACTGCTAATTGAGGTTCCTCAACTACGCTTGTATTTTCTGTATCAGTTGTTAATGTTCGCATAGTTAGTTTTGAATTGGGTGAGATTTTAAATATTTGATTTTTTTCTCGGCTACCTTTAGCATTCTACTTGCGCAATCTTCGTCTGCAATTTCATAAGCAATTTTGTCGCTTATAAATTGTATTAAAAGTTCGTCTTTGTCGAGTTTCAAAATTTCTGCGAGTTTATCCAACATTTCTTTTGTCGGTTTTCGCTCGTTTCGTTCGATTTTGCTCAAAATTGCTTGGTCAATATCGACATAAGCCGATACTTGTCTTAAAAGAAGTCCGAGAGCTTGTCTTTTATTTCGTAAAATTTGTCCGATTGTTTCCATTTGAATATTATTACTTGACAACAAGTGTCAAATATAGGCTATCAAATTCTAGGATGCAAGTCAATATGGTTTGAGGAAATGTCTTTGCTAGTGGATAAAATAACATTTTGAATGAGAAATTATGCAAAATTATTATTTAATAAGTACCTTTGCGCGACTTTTAGAAAGACATATTTTGAAAGAATTGCAATGAGAAAAGCTTCCAAGTACATTAGTAGATTAAGTTTCCTATTTATTCTTTTGATGACGTCCGCTGGCTACGCCAGTTCTGATCCAGAAGACGGCGGTCGGGTAAATACCAAGGAGGAGGTAAATGAATATATTCGTCATCACCTAAAAGATGCGCACGACCTTCACTTTTTTTCCTATACCAATGATGCCGGCGAACGCAAGCACGTTGGTATACCAATGCCCGTAATTTTATGGTCTAGCAAAGGTTTGGTAGCTTTTATGTCGTCCGAGTTTCATCATAATGATAACGGCGAGGTAGTTGTTACAAAAGGCGGCGCCAGTTTTGTTAAGTCGCACACCAAAATCTACGAGCTTAATGAGGGCGCAACGGCCGCTGCTTTTGACGAACAGAACCATGTAACCAATGGGAAAAGACCTTTGGATTTTTCAATCACCAAGAGTGTTGTGGGTATGTTATTAGTGGGCATTTTAATGTTGCTAGGGTTTTCCTCCTTAGCGCGCCAATACAAAAAGAAAAAGATTCCTACGGGATTTGGTCGTGTATTAGAGCCTTTGGTGCTTTATGTGCGCGATGAAATATCTAGGCCTAATATAGGCGAAAAGCATTACAGGAAATTTTCGGGTTATCTGCTAACCGTTTTCTTTTTTATATGGACATTGAATGTCATAGGACTTACCCCTCTAGGATTTAATGTGACAGGACAAATTGCGGTAACCGCCTGTTTGGCAATCTTCACAGTACTTATCTATTCATTTAGCGGAAATAAGGATTATTGGATGCATATCCTATGGATGCCAGGTGTACCTATATTATTACGACCTATATTAACGATCATAGAATTGGTAGGAGCCCTCGTTATTAAGCCATTTTCGCTGTTGGTAAGGCTTTATGCAAACATAACCGCAGGCCATGTCGTTTTCATGAGTTTGATTGCCATCATGTTTACCTTAAAGGAGACCTTAGGAGTGGGTGGGGCCACCTTTATATCATTCGCATTATCACTTTTTATTTTTTTAATAGAATTGCTGGTCGCTTTTTTACAGGCCTATATTTTTACAATGCTTTCTTCCCTGTTCATAGGGATGGCGGTAGCGGAGCATGATCACGATCACGATCACGATGTTAAGGGCAACGAGATTACCGATGCCGAGGACATAAGGGAAAGGTTCGTTTAAAGAGAGTTTTTTTAATTTAATATAAATTCATTTACTATGTACAACATGATTGGAGCCGGTCTTATAGTCATCGGCGGGGGAATTGGTCTTGGACTTATTGGAAGTAAGGCAATGGAAGGTATTGCACGTCAACCAGAAGCTGCCGGAAAAATTCAAACTGCTATGATTATTATTGCCGCACTTTTAGAAGGTTTAGGTTTTGGAGCTTTGATCCTAGGAGCATAAGCACAAAAACTAGGAAAGACATTTCCCTGTAACGGTTGGTTGCAGGGAAATGTTTAATTAAAAAAACAAGAATTAGATTTTACAGTTATGGAAACTTTATTGAACGATTTTTCTCCGGGCTTATTTGTGGTGCAGGCCATCTTGTTATTGGTGCTGATATTTTTAATGGTAAAATTTGCTTGGAAACCTATATTGAATTCTTTGAACGAGCGTGAGGAAGGCATTAGTGACGCCTTGGAGGCTGCCGATAATGCGCGCAGGGACATGCAGAATCTGCAGGCCGATAACGAAAAGTTGTTAAAGGAAGCGCGTGCAGAGCGCGAAGCGATGCTTAAAGAGGCAAGGGAAATAAGGGAAAGGCTAATTTCCGAGTCAAAGGAGCAAGCGAAGCTGGAGGGGGACAAAATGGTGCAACAAGCCCAAATTGCCATAGAAGGAGAAAAGAAAGCCGCCATGGCGGATATTAAAAATCAGGTTGCCGAGCTATCCGTTGCTATTGCGGAGAAGATCATGCAACAAGAGCTTTCCAAGACGGACAGGCAACTAAAGTTGGTGGATGATCTGTTGGGCGATATTAAATTGAATTAAATTGAAAAAAGGTGTTGCGTGGCTATGTTATTGTGTTATTCCTACGAAAAACTACCCAATAGGCTATGGGCCAATAACCGAATAATTGAAATCAAATGAACGAATCTAGAGCAGCGATACGATATGCCAAGGCCATTTTAGATCTGGCGTCGGATAAAAAGGCTACCGATGCCGTTGAGAAGGACATGCGTTCTATTGTAGCCACGGTGTCCAATAGTAAAGAGCTTAGGGAAGTTTTGGCCAGTCCCGTAATTGGGGGCGCTACAAAGAAAAAAGTGCTCAGTGAAATTTTTAAGGGCAGTCATGCCATTTCCGAGGGGGTCATTGCCATGTTGGTGGACAATAAAAGAATTTCCATTTTAAATGAAGTAGCGTTAAAGTATATCATTCAAAACGAGCAGTTGAAGGGAAAGGACGTAGCCTATCTGACTACAGCGGTTGCCATGAACGCAGCGCTGGAAAAGAAAATATTGGCGCAGGTAACGAAGCTTACGGGCACCAAGGTAACCTTGGAGAATACGGTGGACGATACCATCATCGGCGGATTTGTCCTCCGGGTGGGCGATTTGCAGTACGATGCCAGTATCGCCAACAAATTGAACAATTTAAAGAGAGAATTTACAAATAGTCTATAATAAATAGGAAGACATACAGACACCTAACGTCTGGCGTCTAACATCTAACGTCTTACAAAAATGGCAGGAGTAAAAGCCGCTGAGGTATCAGCAATTTTAAAGCAACAATTATCAGGTTTCGATGCAACCGCTACTTTAGATGAGGTAGGAACAGTATTGCAGGTAGGTGATGGTATCGCCAGGGTCTTTGGCTTGGCCAACGTGCAATATGGTGAATTGGTAGCGTTTGAAGGTGGTTTGGAAGGCATCGTTTTGAACCTGGAAGAAGATAACGTCGGTGTGGTGTTATTGGGCCATTCTAGGGAAATCGGGGAAGGAACTACCGTAAAGCGTACCCAACGCATCGCTTCTATCAATGTTGGGGAAGGAATTGTTGGTCGTGTTGTAGACACCTTGGGACAACCTATAGACGGTAAAGGTCCAATAACCGGAAAAACTTACGAAATGCCATTGGAGCGTAAGGCGCCCGGGGTAATTTTTCGTGAACCGGTTACTGAACCCTTACAAACAGGCATAAAGGCAATCGATGCCATGATACCTGTGGGCAGGGGACAACGGGAATTGGTTATCGGTGACCGTCAAACGGGCAAGACTACGGTTTGTATCGATACCATTTTGAACCAGAAAGAATTTTATGACGCAGGTAAGCCTGTGTATTGTATTTATGTAGCTATTGGGCAAAAAGCCTCTACCGTTGCCGGTATCGCACAGGTATTGGAGGACAAAGGTGCCTTGGCGTATACCACTATTGTTGCCGCAAATGCTTCCGACCCTGCCCCAATGCAGGTGTATGCTCCTTTTGCGGGCGCCTCTATTGGAGAGTATTTTAGGGATACGGGCCGTCCTGCATTGATCATATATGATGATTTGTCCAAACAGGCCGTAGCCTACCGTGAGGTTTCCTTATTGTTAAGAAGACCACCGGGACGTGAGGCATATCCAGGTGATGTTTTCTATCTACACTCCAGATTATTGGAGCGTGCCGCCAAGATCATCAACAATGATGAAATTGCCAAGAATATGAACGACTTGCCAGATGTTTTAAAGCCGATGGTCAAAGGTGGCGGCTCCTTAACGGCACTGCCAATTATTGAAACGCAGGCTGGAGATGTATCTGCCTATATCCCTACCAACGTAATTTCTATTACGGACGGCCAGATTTTCTTGGAGCAGGATTTGTTCAACCAAGGAGTTCGTCCTGCAATTAACGTGGGTATTTCCGTATCCCGTGTGGGCGGTAACGCACAGATCAAGTCCATGAAAAAGGTGGCAGGTACCTTAAAGCTGGATCAAGCCCAATTCCGTGAACTGGAGGCCTTTGCCAAGTTTGGTTCGGATTTGGATGCTGCAACCCTAAATGTAATTGAAAAAGGACGCAGAAACGTTGAGATATTAAAGCAGGCACAGAACGATCCATATACCGTAGAGGACCAAGTTGCCATCATTTACGCGGGTTCTAAAAACTTGTTGCGAAATGTTCCTGTTGCTAAGATAAAGGAGTTTGAGAGGGATTATCTGGAATTCTTGAACGCTAAGCATAGGGATGCGCTGGACTCCTTGAAGGCAGGTAAGTTGACCGATGAGGTTACAGATATCTTGACTACGGTCTGTAAGGAACTATCCGCTAAATACTTAGGTTAACGGATAGGGTAAAGTAAATGTATGGAGTAGAAAGTACTTAATACTTTTTACTAATTACTTAATACTATAAAAAGAATGGCCAATTTAAAGGAAATACGCAATAGGATAACATCGGTTTCTTCAACCATGCAGATTACCAGTGCCATGAAAATGGTATCTGCCGCTAAGTTGAAAAAGGCTCAGGACGCCATCACGGCCATGAGACCTTATGCCGACAAGTTGACCGAGTTGTTACAGAATCTTAGCGCAAGTACGGATGCCGATGCTGGTAGCAAATATGCAGACAACCGTGCTGTGGAAAAGGTATTGATCGTTGCCGTAACCTCCAATAGAGGACTGTGTGGTGCCTTTAATACCAACATCCTAAAACAATGCACGCATTTGGCGGAAGATGTTTACGCTGGAAAGCATGTGGAATTTATGGCCGTGGGAAAGAAAGCCAACGATTTCTTGAGAAAAAAAAAGTATACCGTAGTTGCGAATCACAGTGCAGTTTTTGAGGATTTAACCTTTGACAACGTTTCCGTGATTGCTGAAAATTTAATGGAACGGTTCACGAACGGGTCTTACGACAAGATTGAAGTTGTTTATAACAAGTTTAAGAATGCGGCTACCCAAATACTAATGACCGAGCAGTTTTTGCCGATAGTCCCTATGGAACGCAAAGATAATATAAGCACGGACTATACCTTTGAACCTTCCAAACTGGAAATCATAGAGCAGTTGATTCCTAAATCATTAAAGACACAATTGTATAAAGGTATCAGGGATTCTTTTGCTAGCGAACACGGCGCACGTATGACCGCCATGCACAAGGCAACCGACAATGCAACAGAATTGCGAGATCAATTGAAACTCAAGTACAATAAAGCAAGACAGGCCGCCATTACCAATGAGATTTTGGAAATTGTTGGAGGCGCGGAAGCCTTGAACAATTAGACGGAGCACAGCCGAGTCAAATTCTTCAACATTGCGGAAGCCTTGAACAATTAGACGGAGCACAGCGGAGTCAAATTCTTCAACATTGCGGAAGCCTTGAACAATTAGACGGAGCACAGCGGAGTCAAATTCTTCAATATTGCGGAAGCCTTGAACAATTAGACGGAGCACAGCGGAGTCAAATTCTTCAATATTGCGGAAGCCTTGAACAATTAGACGGAGCACAGCCGAGTCAAATTCTTCAACATTGCGGAAGCCTTGAACAATTAGATATAGAGGTTAAGACCTGAAATTAAAAAACAATCGTTTCAGCAAAAGAAAATAGCATAAAAAAACCTCACAAGGCGTGAGGTTTTTTTATGGGACAAAACAACGTAGTCGTCCATTTTTGTGCGACTTTTACACGCGCATGAAAGCAAAGAAAACCGCCTTACTGTTTATTTTCATTACTATTCTTGTAGATGTTATCGGAATTGGTATTATCCTACCCATTATTCCGGACCTTATCATGGAACTTACCGGAGAGGGCACCCACATGGCCGTCATTTATGGAATGTGGTTGACAACGGCCTACGCGGGGATGCAGTTTTTGTTTTCGCCCGTTTTGGGAGAGATTTCCGATCGCTTCGGAAGGCGACCCATTCTGTTGATGGCCCTTTTGGGTTTAAGCATAGATTATCTCATTCATGCTTGGGCACCAACGATTGCCTGGCTGTTTTTGGGCAGGTTCTTGGCAGGGATTACAGGTGCGAGCTTTACGGTGGCCTCTGCATACATTGCGGACATTAGTACCAAACAGGAAAAGGCTAAGAACTTTGGTTTGATCGGGGCGGCATTTGGCCTGGGTTTCATTATTGGGCCTGGTATCGGAGGTTTTTTTGGCGAAATAGACATCCGTCTGCCTTTTTATATTGCCGCAGCGCTAACATTTGCCAATTTTCTATTTGGCTGTTTCTTTGTCCCGGAATCTTTGGCGGTCGAAAATAGGAGGCCTATCAATTATTTGAAAATGATTCCAGGGGTTTCCTTGGTCAGTCTTCGAAACTACAAAGGGGTTTTACTGCTCATCTCTGCTTTCTTTTTGTCCAACCTGGCCGGACAGGCATTGCCTTCTACATGGTCTTATTACGGCATTGAACGCTATGATTGGAGTCCCAGGGATATTGGTATTTCGTTGATGGTGGTAGGGGTTTTGGTTGCCATAGCCCAAGGTTTTTTGGTGGGTGTTGCAGTGAAAAAATTTGGCCGTAAAACAGTGGTTATCTCTGGATTTTTGCTGTGGACCGTTGGTATGTTTCTCTTTTCGTTGGCAGAAGAGCCTTGGATGTTGTACGCCTTTCTTATTCCCTATGCCTTGGGCGGCGTTGCCGGGCCAACGGTGCAGGGCGTTATTTCCAATCAGGTATCGGACAAGGAACAAGGAAACTTACAGGGCGCCATTACAGGACTGGTCAGTGTGACGGCAATTTTAGGTCAGTTGATATTTTCTCCTGTATTTTATTATTTTATCCGTCCAGAGGGCGAAATCTATTTTCCCGGTGCTCCGTATGCCCTGGCATCGATATTTTTGGTCATAGCGCTTGTTTTGGCTTCCTTGGCCATGAGAAGTCTGCAACCGGAAACAGATTAGCACATGCTCCGATAGGCATAGCATCATAGACACGAATTCAATAAAAAAGGATGAGCCAATTTGGGTTTTTATCCATAAGAATCATAAGAAATCCTAGACCTAGGGATTTTCAAATATGTCGATTGAAGTGAGGACAGGTGTTTTTTTAGTTCTTCCCGCAAAAAAATCAGGCTTATGCATTTGCCAATAGAACCATAAACTACAGGCTGATACAAACCCCAATTTCCATAAGAAGTTGTTCCTAAACCATGGGTTTCATCAAACGTTCAGATTCAAAAGCTATATGGACTATAGCATAAAAACTAAAATGGCCGTTTTATCCTTACGGACGCCGTAAAAAACTAACTTTGTTTACCGAGCCTAAATAGGTACTTTTAAGGCTTCAATCCAATATGTTTGAACCCACTTAAAAAACTTTTCCAACAAACGGCCATTTATGGGTTGGCAACGGTATTGCCGCGGATGCTCAATGTCATTCTGGTGCCGTTATATACCGATGTAATGCCGCCCGGTTCCTACGGTCAGGTCATCGTTATCTTTTCCTATTTTGCGATTTTTAATGTGTTCTTGGCCTATGGGATGGAAACCGCCTTCTTTAGATTCTACAAGGAATCCGAGCATCGCAAAAAAGTAGTTACCACATCTTTAATTTCCATTTTGGGAAGTACTGTATTGTTTCTGCTCATAGGGGTGCTGTTTAAGGGCACACTGGCAGAACTGTTTAGTATTCCAAAGGCATATATGAATTATTTTCTGGGAATTTTGGTCTTGGATGCCTTGGTTATTATTCCCTTTGCCTGGTTAAGGGCCAATGAAAAACCCATGCGCTATGCCATTGTTAAGATTTTAAATGTAGTAGTGAACCTTGGCTTAAATGTTTTTTTATTGCTGCTATTGCCAAAGATGGCAGCGGCAGGGTCAACCGGGTTTCTTCAAAAAATTTACGTGCCCGACTTTGAAATCTCCTACATATTAATTTCCAATTTGGTGGCAAGTGCCGTTACCTTGGCGCTTATGATCAGGGTGTACCTTAGAAAACCCTATGTCTTTGATGTCCAGATTTGGAAGCGTATGTTGAAATATGCCATGCCTGTTATGGTAGCCGGAATAGCATTCACTATCAATGAGGTGTTGGATAAGATTTTGTTGGAAAAGCTTTTGCCACAGGATATTGCAAGTGCTGAAGTGGGCAAGTATGGTGCCTGCATTAAATTAGCTGTTTTTATGACGCTCTTTGCCACGGCCTTTCGTATGGGCATAGAGCCTTTCTTTTTTAGCCATTCGGACACTAAAAATCCCCAAAAGGCCTATGCGCAGATCACCGACTACTTTGTGGTTTTGGGCAGTATCATTCTCTTGGCCGTGGTTGTTTTTGCCGATGTTTTAAAGGTCATTTTCGTGCGGGACGAGGCGTATTGGGATGCCATGCCCGTGGTGCCCATAATCTTGTTGTCCAGCTTCTTTTTGGGCATATACCATAATCTTTCCGTTTGGTACAAGGTTACCGATCGCACAAAGTTTGGCGCCTATATATCCATGATAGGGGCCGTATTGACCATTATCATAAATGTGTCGCTTATACAGTATTTTAGTTATGTAGCTTCTGCCGTGGCAACCTTGGTAGCCTATGGTAGTATGATGTTTTTATCCCTTTATTTCGGCCGAATGTATTATCCAATACCCTATAATTTCAGAAAAATTATATTTTACTTAGGGATTTCCATACTGTTTTCCATCATATCCTTCTATATCTTTGATAGAAGTTTGTATGCCGGTATCCCGCTCTTGTTGATTTTCTTGGGAATGGCATATAAATTGGAAAGGGATAACCTAAAAAAGGTTTTCATCAGAAAGTAAAGATTACGGGCAATTAGTGAACAAGACAGAGTACATGAAAATTAAGATCATCAACACATCGGCACATGAATTGCCGCATTATGAAACAGGGGCATCGGCGGGGATGGACTTACGTGCCAACCTATCGCAGCCGGTTACCTTGGCACCTTTGGAAAGAACCATTATAAAAACAGGACTTTTTATGGAGCTTCCCGTGGGATACGAAGCACAAGTACGCCCTAGAAGCGGCCTGGCGGCCAAAAAGGGAATTACGGTATTGAACGCCCCCGGAACTATTGATGCGGACTATAGGGGCGAAGTAGGCGTTATTTTGGTCAATCTATCTAACGAGTCTTTTGTTGTAGAGAACGGGGAACGTATCGCCCAAATGGTCATTGCCAGGCACGAACGGGCAGCGTGGGAACCCGTAACGGAGCTATCCGATACCGCTAGGGGAGCAGGAGGTTTTGGAAGCACTGGGGTGAAATAAAGCCCCTAACCCCCAAAGGGGGAATTGATAGGTATTTATGAAAAAAGAAGGATTTCTTTTACTATTGTTTTTAGGAATATATCTTGTTCCATGGAATGGCTATACCCAAGAGGAACAGGAAATCAATGTAGCAGAAAGCGCAGAGGTGTTTCTAGAGGACTATTCCGATGCCTTTCAGGAGAATTTTTTTGAAGGGCTTAAACAAAAGGGCATACAGAACTATGACCGGGCTATCAATTATTTATTGGAATCTAAAAATCTTGAGCCAGAAAATTGGGCCGTGACCCATGAATTGGCCAAGGTTTATTTTTTGGACAACAACTATATACAATCCCAGGCCTATGGGGTTGAAGCGGTGTTCCAGGTTCCGGATAATTATTGGTATTTAAATACCCTAATGACGACCTTAAAAGAACAAGGAAACGATATTAGTGCGGTAGCAGATACTATTCCCATGGAGAATACCACCCTACAGGAAAATTTGGCGAAAATATATTATAGGCAGGAAAATTACGAGTCCGCACTTGCATTTTTAAAACCCTTGCAAAAGTCCAAAAGTGTAACCGTATTGGAACAAAAAATTAGGGAGGCCTTGGCAAGCAAGGAAAAAGAGACTCAAAGCGTATCGGTTACCGCAACCGTTGACAATAGCGGTACCAACGATATGGAAGGGTATACGGCTAGGATACGCGAACTGCTAATGATGCCTGCCGGTAATCCCATCTTGTTACAGGTTTCCGGGGAAGCCTTGGAAAATTATCCTGCACAGCCCTATTTTTATTATGCGAATGGCTATGCTTTAAACATAAAGGGAAAGCATAGGGAGGCTATTGAAATTTTAGAAACAGCTTTGGATTATTTACTCAGCGATATTTCTTTGGCCAACAAAATTTATACAGAGCTGGCAACCGCATATAATGCAATAGCAAATCCTTCCAAGGCAAATATGTACCTTCGTAAGGTAAAACCTGGATTTTAACTATGGCAAGCTGCTTAACTCGGTATGTAAAGGGATGCGTTTATGCACTCTTGGCGTTATTGGTATTCTCCTGTAAAGGTGCCAAAGTAGTAACCGATGGCGCAATTGATACACGACTTTCGGCAAAATCCGTCATTAGGGCGCATTACCAGAATACAACTAATTTTAAGACCCTTGGCGGAAAGGTAAAGATCGACTATACCAATGGCGAGGATTCCCAAAGTTTTACGGTCAGCCTTCGTATGGAAAAGGACAAGGGTATCTGGATGAGCGCCCCCCTAGGAATCGTAAAAGCCTATATAACACCGGAGAGGGTTTCCTTTTACAACAAACTACAAAACGAATATTTTGACGGGGATTTCTCCTACCTAAGTAAACTCTTGGGTACAGAGGTAGATTTTAGCATCGTCCAAAATCTACTTTTGGGCGAGGCCATCTTCGATTTGAAAGATGACAAATATATAATCAGCACCGTAGACAATAATTACAGACTTACACCAAAAACGGCAAGGGAACTGTTTAAAGTACTTTTTCAAATAGAGCCAAATAACTTTAAGATGGCTACACAGCAGGTATCCCATCCCATAAAGGGCAGGCTGCTTCAGATCAACTATAAAAACTACCAGAAAGTGGGTCCAACTTTATGGCCCAATAAAATTTTTATCAGGGCGATAGACGGCACTGCGGAAAATGCCATAACTTTGGAGTATAGGAACTTAGAGTTGAACCGGAAACTAAATTTTCCATACAGTATACCAAAGGGATTTAAAGAAATTGTGCTAGAGTAACATGGGGCTTAAAACAGGTTTACGATTGGTTTGTATGTTGGTCTTGACCGTTATGGTCCAAACTTCCTATGGCCAGACCACCGAGCAAAAAGCCCTAGAGGAGAAGCGCGAAAAATTACAGCAGGAAATACGGGATATCAACCGCTTGCTATTTGCCGAAAAAAAAGAAAAGGGAACTGTTCTGGATCAAATGGAGGCGCTGGACAAGAAAATTAGTGTTCGCCAACAATTGATACGGGTCACGAACCAGCAATCCAATCTTTTAAATAGGCAGATCAATACGAATATCAGGAATATAGGAAAGCTAAAAGGCGAGCTCAGCCAGATAAGGGAGGAATATGCCATCATGGTTCAAAAATCCTATCAGAACAAGTCCAAGCAAAATAGATTGATGTTCCTATTATCCTCGGAAAGCTTTTTTCAAGCATTTAAGAGGCTTCAGTACATGAAGCAGTACACAGACTACAGAAGGGAGCAAGGCGAACAAATAGTGGCCAAGACAGATGAATTGAACCGTTTGAACAGCGACCTGAACGAGGAGCGAAAAGTAAAGGAGGTGTTGTTGGCCCAAAATCGAAAGGCCAAGGACGCCCTGTTTTCGGAGATTCAGGACCAGAAAGCCTTGTTGGGCACCATACGTAAGAACGAGACCAAATACACCAGTGCCATAACACAAAAGAAGAGCGAGGCCAAAAAAATAGACCGGCAAATAGAGGACTTGATCCGCAGTGCCATTGCCGCATCCAATAAAGAAACGGCAACCACTACCACTGCCAAAAAATCTACGAGCAAGTTCCTCCTTACACCGGAAGCTACCATTATCGCCAATAATTTTAGTGCCAACAAAGGCAAACTTATCTGGCCCGTAGAAAAAGGCATCAAAAGCCAAGGCTTCGGTATTTATAAAGACCCGATATATCCTGGTATAAAGCATGAAAGCAGTGGCGTTATCATCGCCACGGATTCCGGTGCCAAGGCAAGGGCTATTTTTGAGGGGGAAGTCATTGCCATTCTTTCCGTTCCGGGCGGAAACAAAGGCGTACAGATAAAACATGGCAACTTTATCAGCACCTACTATAATCTGTCCCAGCTGTACGTTAAAAAAGGGGATAAAGTGGCCATCAAAGAAGCGCTGGGAACCGTCTTTACCAATGCATCCAACGGGCAGACACGATTAAAGTTCTATCTCTATCAAAATACGTCAAAATTGAATCCGGAGGAGTGGGTGTATCAATTATAAAATTATAGTACGATGAAGCACAATAACATAACAGATATCCAAGGAAGTTTCACATTGCATAACGGAGTGCAAATGCCCTATTTGGGTCTGGGCACCTATCAGGCGGATAACGATCATGAAGTTATTGATGCCGTAAGCACCGCTTTGGACATGGGCTACCGGCACATAGACACCGCTTCCATCTATAAAAATGAAGAAGGTGTAGGAAAGGGGATAAAGGCCAGCGATGTTCCAAGGGAAGACATTTTTGTGGTGTCCAAGGTTTGGAACGCGAACCAAGGCTACGAGACTACTTTAAAATCTTTTGAGGACAGCTTGGAGCGGTTGCAACTGGACTATCTGGATTTATTTTTGGTGCATTGGCCGGTAAAAGGAAAATATAAGGATACTTGGAAGGCCTTGGAGTATTTATACGCTGAAAAAAAAGTAAGGGCTATTGGGGTAAGTAACTTTCTTCAACACCACTTGGAAGATTTGATGACCGAAGCCGCTGTTGTGCCTATGGTCAATCAAATGGAATTCCATCCCTATTTGGTACAGCAGGATTTAATCGATTTCTGCGTTAAAAATACCATTCAGTATGAAGCTTGGTCACCCTTTATGCAGGGGAAGGTTTTCGAGCTGGACTTCTGTAAGGATTTGGCTAAGAAATACGGAAAAACGATTGCACAGATCATACTGCGCTGGAACCTTCAAAAAGGTGTGGTAACCATTCCAAAATCGGTTCATGCGGAGCGTATTGTCTCTAATGCCGATATTTTCGACTTTGAGTTGTCCCCAGCCGATGTTGACTTCTTGGATGGTTTTGACCGTGATGAACGTACTGGCGCCCATCCCGATCACTTTGATTTTTAAGAACTGGACTTAGGAGCTGTGATGAAATAAACCCTTGGCTACTTTCATGTTAATTGGTTTTTGCTATTGCAAAAAAATTCTTTTCTTTAATACGGTATCAAAAAATACGTTTACATACGTCCATAACATAGACAGCACTCACAGGACGCCTTGAATCAAAAGAGGTCAGGTAATCTGTAGAACCTATCCTGAGGATAGACGAAGGACTAGCATTGACAGTGTACCGTGTTTTTGGACCGTGTAGGATGTAAGACAAGGATAGCTCCAGAAATTTTAGCGTTTGGAGAAGTTATACTCCTGCCAAATGAAAACCCGAGTTTTTGTCTCTTTCTTTTTCCCTTTGCCGTCGTTAAAATTATAAACCGTAGCTACGGCTATGCTTCGCCATCGCTACGGCTAGCCCACAGCTTTCGCTGTGTCGTGCCTAGGCAAAGAAAAAAATAAAATTGTCAAAATTTTCGGGTTATCATTAAGCATGAGTATAGCATACGCTCAAGTTATATTTGCCTTTTTAATATTGTTTTGTTATGCGATATTGTTATTTCTTTTTAGGTCTGTTGCTGGCACTCATTTCCTGCGATGTGGATTATGAGGACAATAAGCGATTACTTTTTACGGGCGTGGTCGTAGATGAAAACCAGCGACCCATTTCGGACATTCCCATTGAGGTCTTTGTTTCCTTTTCATTTGGTCTTTTTGCAGGTACGGGCGAGGAATTGTTAGGGGAAGCTATGACGGACGAAAACGGAAGCTTTAGACTGGTTGCCCTTTCCCCAAGGGGAAGCCGTACCATAAGTGCTGAAATCAACAAACGGTTTCAGGTAGGCCACAAGCCGGAATACGCTACGTTTTCCTTCATAGGCCTAGAAACCATTGAGACGCCGGATGCCACCGTTAAATTATCGGATGTTAAGGTGGAGCGGATAGTGAATTCCCGTTTTACCATTAGAAGGTCGAACAATACTACAGATACCATTTACTATGGGATAAAAGCAAGTCCCATCGAAAAAATACGATATGTGAATGCCTCCCTGGACCCAGGGTTTTCCCCAGGATTTTTTACTGTCAGGGACAGCTTGCTTTCTTCCGAAAATGAAGCTACTTTGGAGTTGGGGCCGCTATTGGCCAAGGATACACTTGATTTCGAGTACCGCCTGAGTAGCGCTCCCAATGCCGAGGTAATCTCACAAAAGCTGGTGTACAACCCTGAAACGGATTCCTATGTGTTTGAGCTATAAACCTTTCATTTCACTTGTTGGCCTACTTTTTGTCTCTGTAATTCCAAGTAGCGGACAGGATGCTGAAACCAAAGACAAGCAGCATAGTGGGCCTTATGTCCAAATAGGGACGAGTGCCGTCTTTCCCAATGCCTTGGGCTCTAATTTTTTAAGTGAGGCCTATGCCGTTAAAGCCGGTTTTATGGGAGAACTGTCAATTATCTTTGAAGATCGCTATTTCATAGGGTACCAAGGTATTTTCAACAATGCACAGGTGGAGAATACGGCGCTGGTTGGCCAGTTTGACAGGAGCAATATTAGGCACCACTATTTACAAGGCGGGTATTCCTATTTTCCAAGAGCGCGCAGGATTGGACTAACAAGCGGAATAGGGGTAGGGTATGCGCGCTACAGAAACAAAAAAGGGAACACTAAATTTTATGAAGATGGAATTTCGCTTATGGCCAATACCAAAGTAAGCTATCGCTTTTCATCATTTTTAGGCCTACATGCGGGATTACAGTTCTCCAGCGACTTTTTGAATACCGAGACCGCACCAGAACTCGAATCCTTTTTCAAAAATGCCCATACGCTTTACTTTTCTGCGGGGTTGGTGTTTTATCTTTATTGATGATGAAGATTGGACTTAGGCCGTATTTGATTTTAGGAATCCATAAACAGTGCCTTCAGTTCCGTAGCATCATGTGCCTTCATTTTCCCGGCAAGTACCAGGCTCAATTGCTTTCTTCGTAAGGCCCCTGCGAAACGTTCCTTTTCCAAGTCGGTTTCTGGCGCCAGTTGCGGTAATTCGGTCGGTTTTCCGGTATCGTCTACCGCTACAAAGGTATAAATGGCCTCATTGGCCTTGGTGCGTTCGCCGCTAAAACGGTCTTCCATCCAAACATCGATATAGACTTCCATAGAAGTCCGGAACGAGCGCGAAACTGCCGCCTCCACAGTAACAACGCTCCCCACGGGAACCGCTCTGTTAAATGCCACATGGTTTACGGAAGCCGTAACCGTGATACGCCTACTATGTCGCCTCGCCGCAATACTCGCCGCCCGATCCATGCGTGCCAATAGCTCGCCTCCAAACAAATTGTTCAAGGGATTGGTCTCGCTTGGGAGCACCATATCGGTCATAGTAGTTCTAGAGGCTGAAGGTGATTTTGATTCCATCAAAAAAATAGTTTTCGCAAAGATACGGGGCTAAAAGGGATAGTGTAAAGGTTTTGGCATATTTTGGTGCTATTCCATAAACGTCAAAACTTGTTTTGACGAATTACTTCAACAAAAATTACTGCCGTACTGTATTCCCCCTTTGGGGGCTAGGGGGCTTTTTCCGAGAGCAACCACGCATCCGAGGATTCGGTACGCTTAATTTCCCGTAAAGCGGTCAGGGCATCTTGGGCGTTGGCATGGCTGTCATAAGTAACCAAATGCAAACCATAGGCGTTAATGCCGTAATACCTTGCGTTGTAGCCTTTGTTCCGTAAAGTTGCTATTTTTCTATCTGCATTCGCTTTTATCCTAAAAGCACCGGCAACAATATGATGCTTTCCGTCCGCAATGACTTTTTCACGTACAGAAATGGCGTTTACGTTTACGGTAGGGAGTTCAAAAGGTGTAGTATCAAAAAAAGTAGCCTCCTGTATTTGTTTGGTTACCTGATTTTGGGCTTCTTGGCGTGCTACTTGTTCGTTGAGAATGCCATTATTGTAAAAACGGAATCCTGTAAGTCCTGTGGAAAGGGCCAAAAGGAAAATTGCGGCATATTTCAAATAAGGTCTAAAAGCGCGTGTTTCGCGCTGTTCCGGAGTTATGATGAAGGGTATTTGCTCTTCCATGGCCAGCACTTCTTCCTTTAAAACCTCCCGCGTTACGGTTATGGCATTCAATGGTACAAGTCCAAAGGAGGAAGTAAGGTAATTGACCTCCAGATACGGTTGAAATTGAATTTTACCTTCGGCATTTGTCCATAATAGACCAATAGCTGTCAAACTCAGTTTTTCTCCGGTGGCCAATTTTGATTTCCATTGTTTGGCTATCTCCTCTATTTGTGAAAGGACAATTTCAAAGGGGACTTTTTCCGACTCTGCAATGTGGGACACTAAAAGTCCGTCATTGGAAATCAGTTGCCCGTTAAAACCAATGGATTTGGCAGGGGCAAAAAATGTATTTGTGGTATTGTTGATACGTGCGGATGCCCTTTGTGTAAGGAATGCCCCGAAGGTGGGTACGACCACACAATTGTATCTGTACAGTAATTCGCCGATATAGTGTTCTAAAACCATTGGGACAAATATCAAAAAAAATGGGCCGTATAAAAACCCTTGCCATAACTTTTTATTAACATTAATATTTGTAGTATTTTGTGGTCTCAAATGATACATCCCCAACATACTACGAATGAGCTTATTGCAATATTAAGATTGCAGCATGTGCCGAATATTGGCGATGTAATAGCGAAAAGATTGATAGCGCACTGCGGTAGTCCATCGGCTATTTTTGAAACCAAACGAAATCAGCTCCTACAAATCGATGGTATTGGCACCCACACCATAAGGCATTTGTTTGATGCGGAACATCTGGAAGCTGCCGAAAGGGAATGTGAATACGTTAGAGCGAACGATGTGGAATGGACTTACTTTCAAGACGCGGATTATCCTAGATATCTTAAACATTGTATAGATAGTCCCATTCTGTTGTTCAGGGAGGGAAAGATGGATTTAGGACAACGCAAGATCATCAGCGTAGTGGGCACTAGGAATATTACCAGTTATGGGACTGCTTTTTGTGAACGCTTTATTGCCGATATCGCTCCCTTAAATCCCATTATCGTAAGCGGTTTTGCCTATGGCGTGGATATTTGCATACAGCGCGAGGCCATAAAAAATGGGTTGCAGACCATTGGTTGTTTGGCGCATGGTTTAAATCAAATATATCCAAAAAAGCACGGTAAGTACCAAGCGGAAATATACAGTAACGGTGGATTCTTTACCGAATTTTGGAGCACAAGTAATCCGGAACGGGAGAACTTTTTAAAACGCAACCGAATTATTGCAGGGATGAGCGAAGCAACCTTGGTGGTAGAATCTGCCGAAAAGGGTGGAAGCTTGGTTACGGCCGATATTGCCAATAGCTACAACAGGGATGTATTTGCCGTGCCGGGACGCACGTCCGATAAATACAGCCTGGGCTGTAATAATCTCATTAAACAGCAAAAGGCCCACATACTTACCTCCGCAGCCGATTTGATCTATCTTTTGGGCTGGGAACTGCAGGAAAAGGAAACAAAGTCCGTGCAAAAGCAGTTGTTCGTTGATCTGGACGAGACGGAACAGACCATTTACACCTATCTGGAACAAAACGGCAAGCAGGTGCTGGACAGTGTGGCACTCGCCTGTAAAATTCCAATTTTTAAGGCTTCCTCTACCTTATTGGCCATGGAAATGAAGGGGGTTATCAGGCCGTTACCGGGGAAATTATTCGAGGCAATATAGCCTGTTGACCGACTACTGGTTCTAAAAGTTCCTTTTTCTGGGTTCGCGGATTGTGATATCGTGCAGTTTGTCGGGTTTTTGTTTTTGGATAAAGACAATCGTGTTGAAGCACCGCTTTTTCAAGAACCCTAAAACAGACCTATGAGTTTGTTCTGAATTTTTTAAGCTTCGGGTCTGTGATGAAATAGCCTGACTATTTCATCACAGACCCTAACCGGAGTGGCCAGCAGCAATAGTTTTACTGTTCTTCCTATGCCTTACTCAGTGCGGTATAAGCGCGACGCTTGTACAAGCGATTAGTCTTGGTTTAGAGTTTACAAAGAATGTCCAGCGCTTGTTCTAAGGTTTGCTCTTTTTTTGCAAAACAAAAACGGAGCATCTTATGGTCTTCCTGGTAGGTGTTAAAAGAGGAAATGGGAATGCTGGCCAGTTTATGTTCGGTAATCAAGCGCTTTGCGAAGACCTCATCACGCTCCTGTGTGATTTGTGTATAATCCAAAAGTTGAAAATAAGAACCTTGTGAAGGTCGTAACTTAAATTTTGAACCCGATAGGCCTTCAAGAAAGAAATCCCTTTTTTGCTCATAGAAAGCGTTCAACCCTAGGTAATGATCCTTATTTTGTAGGTATTCTGCCATAGCTCTTTGAACCGGATGGTCTACGCAAAACACGGTAAATTGATGTACTTTTCTGAATTCCTTCATCAATGCTTCCGGAGCGGCGCAATAGCCTATTTTCCAACCGGTAACATGGAAGGTTTTTCCAAAGGAAGCACAGACAAAGCTTCTATTTGCCAGGTCTGGATAGCGGCAGGCACTTTCATGTTCTTTCCCGTCGAAGACAATATGTTCGTACACCTCGTCGCACAATAGCAGGATATCGGTAGGTCTTAAAATCGCTTCCAGTTGGCGCATATCTTCCTTAGAAATTATACGCCCCGTAGGATTGTGTGGCGTGTTCAAAATTACCATCTTGGTCTTTGGTGTTATCAATTTTTGGAAAGCCTCCCAGTCAATCCTGTAATCGGGATTAGGTAACTGTAAATACACCGGAACGCCTCCGTTTACGATAATAGCTGGCTCGTAACAGTCATACGCCGGTTTTATAACAATAACTTCATCGCCTGCGTGAACAAAGGCTGTAATCGCTGTAAAAATGGCTTGTGTGGCGCCCACCGTAACGGTTATTTCTGTTTCGGGATGATACTCGTAACCATGTGTTTTTACAATCTTTTCTGAAATGGCCTCCCGTAGACCGTAATAGCCTTGCATCGGCGCATATTGGTTATGTCCGTTCTGCATGGCCTTAGAAACAAGGTTGATGAGCTTTGGGTCCGACTCAAAATTAGGAAAGCCTTGGGAAAGGTCTATGGCCTTGTGTTTTCTGGCCAAATTTCCAACGGTGGTAAAAATAGTCGTCTGTATGTTGGGCAGTTTGGAGGGATGCTGCATAACTGAAATCATTTTGTCTTAAAGATAGTTTAGTTATGTTGATTTTCTAAATGGGTAATGACTTCGTTTAGACAAGTTTCCAAGTCCTTTTTTATCTCACTTTCCCAAAATCTAAAAACGGTATAGTCCAAGTCATCAAGTGCTTGGTTTACTTCCCTATCGCGCTGCATGTTCCGTTCTATTTTAGCAATCCAAAATTCCCTGTTGGTCTTTACCTTGGGTTTGCGCTCCGCCCAATTATGGCCATGCCAGTATTCGCCATCAACAAATATAATCGTCTTATATTTCTTTAGGACAATATCCGGTTTGCCGATCAATTTCTTATAATCGATTCTATAGCGATAGCCCGCTGCATATAGCGCCTTTCTAAAAGCGAGTTCCGGTTTGGTGTTCTTGCCCCTTATTTTACTCATGATCTTGGAGCGCTGGGGTGTGGTATAGAATCCTGATTCCTCGTTAAAGCGTGGGACTTTGATTTTCTTATCTTCGTATGACATAGATGTAATATAATTTACGGATAAAATGGGTAATTCAAAGAATAAGTATGTTGATTTTGTGGAGGACGAACATTTAATCTCTTGTATCCGAAATCTTCACAATGCATACTTATACTCCTGCCAAATGAAAACCCGAGTTTTTGTCTCTTTCTTTTTCCCTTTGCCGTCGTTAAAATTATAAACCGTAGCTACGGCTATGCTTGATAATTTTGCCTAGGCAAAGAAAAAAATAAAATTGTCAAAATTTTCGGGTTATCATTAAGCATGAGTATAAATGCAAAAAAACAATTTACAAGAAAGAAATTTTACAAAAATAAAGTAGACACATTCAAACTTACTTTTGATTCTAAATTCAATGATTTAACAGAGGAAGAGCTCATAAAGTTAGAAATGTCTCGACAAATCGATAAATCTGTCAATAATGCTATTGGAGCTTTTCATGAAGAAATTCTTGGCGGTATAAGAGGATTTCAGAATGGAAAATTGAGCGGATATGATATTAAGGCGAACGACGATACTTTATTTGCGGATATTAAGAATAAACATAACACGATGAACAGCAGTTCCGCTGAAAGTTTATTTCAAAAACTCGCCAGATATGCAGACGATTATAAAAACGCAAATTGTTATTGGGTTCAAATACTTTCAACTAAAAGTTTTAATGAAAAGTGGTTCTCACTTATAAATGGGAAAGAGTACAGCCACAGTAGAGTATATAAAATTTCTGGAGACCGGTTTTACGCTTTGTTGACTGGTAATAAAGATGCATTTTACCAATTGTACAAAGCACTTCCTAATGCCATTGATGATTTCTTGGTCACTACCGCTAAAGCTGAAGTCATAAAGGACAATATAATCACCGATATTTCAGAAAGTGCGAAAAGCTCGGGTATAGGTATGTTGGATGAAATTACATGCGATAATTTCTATTATTACTCGGGATTTGATAGGCTCAAATAGTATGAGCGGATTTTTTCTGCTCCTTTTGAGAAAATTCATAATCGTTTAGAAATTTGATAATCGAATACCCTATTTCCTTTGCTAAGTTGACCGGGACGGCATTACCGATTTGTTTGTATTGTTGAGAAGTGGAGCCTTCAAATTGCCAGTTATCCGGAAAGGTTTGTATTCTTGCATATTCGCGGACTGTAAAAGGTCTTGTTTGGTCTGGATGGCACCTCTCTGTTTGCTTCTGTGCAGGGCTACAGGTTAAGGTTAAACTAGGTTCGTCCCAAGCTATTCTTCTTGCCATGCCTGTTTTTCCTCCGCCCAAATAAAAGCTTTTCTGCATGTACTCTTTTTGAATATGAAGGGGCAAATCTCTCCAGTATCCACCGGGGGGAACTAGGTCTAAAACTACTTTCTTATGGTCTGGATATGTAGCTCCATCAGATCTTGGCACGTCGGATTCAAATAGAACCCCCTTCTTTAGGGCATCTTCCAAATTGTAAACTTCTCCAAAAGGTTTGGGGTAATTATAGGTAATATCAATGTCCTTTCTAATACCAACCAAAATTAATCGCTCTCTTTTTTGAGGAACGTTATAGTTTATAGCTTTCAGTACTTTTACGGGAGTAACAACTTTATACCCTATTTCATCTAAAATAGAAATCATGCCTTCCAAGGTCTTGCCACCTTCATGACTTAAAAGTCCCCTGACATTTTCTCCTATGCAAATAGCTGGTTTCACTTCGTTAACGACTCTTGCAAACTCATAAAAAAGAGTGCCTCGAGCATCATTTAAACCCAGTTTTTTCCCTGCATAGCTAAAAGCCTGACAAGGAAAGCCACCGGTTACTACATCTATCTTGTTACGATATTTTGAAAATTCATATTCTTTAATATCTCCTTCCAGAACATTCCAATGGGGTCTGTTTTCTCTTAAGGTTTGGCAGGCCCATTTATCTATTTCGTTCAAGGCGGCACATTTTATTCCAGCTCTCTCTAGACCAATGGCAAGTCCGCCTGCTCCGGCGAAAAGTTCTAGAACGGAGTATTCCCGTTTCGGTTCTACATAGTTGCTCTCATCAATTTTTTCAAAATAATTTTTGAATTCTGGAAAAGTTTCTAGCTGTTGTCTTTGATAAACCCTGTAATTACTCATAGGTTCGCGGACTGCGATCAGTTTACCTTCGTTGTCCCAGCGGCGAAGCGTTTCGGGGTTCTTTCCTAGGATTTCTGCCGCTTCTGAAATAGAATAATTATCTTTTGTAACCATATTATACAACCTTATACATGGTTACAAATATAGATGTCTTTTTGGAAATATTACTTTAATTTCAATAAAAAAATCCCACACTTTACAGCATGGGACTTTACATCTATTTTGAACAGAATCCGATTATCCTTTAACGCTTGCGCTCAGATACTCCCGGTTCATGCGTGCAATATTTTCTAAAGAAATTCCTTTAGGGCATTCTACCTCGCAAGCTCCTGTGTTGGTACAGTTGCCAAAACCTTCCAGATCCATTTGGCGTACCATGTTCTGTACTCTATCTACGGCCTCTACCTGTCCTTGCGGCAATAGCGCAAATTGTGATACTTTTGCAGAGGTAAATAGCATGGCGCTTGCATTCTTACAGGCGGCAACACAAGCTCCGCAACCAATACAGGCAGCCGAATAAAATGCCTCGTCCGCATCGTGCTTGTCTATAGGAATGGAGTTGGCATCTTGTGTGTTTCCCGATGTATTCACGGAAATAAATCCACCGGCTTGCTGTATTCTATCAAAGGCCGTACGGTCTACGATCAAATCCTTGATAACAGGAAAAGCCTTTGCCCTAAATGGTTCGATTGTTATCGTATCTCCATCGTTGAACTTACGCATGTGCAATTGGCACGTGGTTACCAACCTATCCGGGCCGTGAGGTTGCCCATTGATTTGTAGGGAACAAGACCCACAGATACCTTCGCGGCAGTCATGATCAAATTCCACAGGTTCTTCACCCTTATTGTTCAAGTCTTCGTTAAGCACATCCATCATTTCCAAAAAGGACATATCACCATCTATACCGTCAATGGCATAGTCCATCATTTTTCCTTTGGAATTCGCATCTTTCTGACGCCAAATTTTTAGTGTAAGATTCATAATTTAATCTTTAATTTATGTTTTCTTCATAAGGAGAATTGCTTAAAACAATCCCATCTTTACCTATTAATCTTAATAAATCTCTATACTCTTTATAAGTATTTAATCTTTTTGGTTTTGTGCCTCTCGTTGTAATTATTCTAGCTTTTGTAGAATTAAATGTAAAATACTGTTCCAAATTTTTTATTGAAGATAAAACCTGTTTTAATCCTTTTTTAATATCAGATCCTTTTAGTTCAATAAAGTATAGTTCGCGATTTGCGTCTAATAAATAGTCACATCTTATTGCTTTGCTGCCGGGTCTGTAAAGACACCCATCAACTTTATACTTTAAAATATCTTCATTATTTCGGTTTATAGCTTTGTAAATACTTTTCTTTTCCTTCAGAACAATATTTGTTTGCGAAACAACTTCTTTACAATCATGGATAGTTTTTTTATCCATTTAAATTGTTCTTAAGTTCTAAACTTAACAATTCATCAAAGTCATTATTAATAATTTCTGACACGCTATCTAAATCATCCAAATTAATAATACATTCTTCAACATTTACCATATTAGTAGCACAACCCTCCTTTAAATAATAAACAGAAATATCATTTACATCAATCCATGATTTTTTAGAGATAATTTTATCTACATCTTTTTCGCATTTACCATTTTCTGCTGTACCAACTTTATGGGCATAAATTAAATTACTTAAGGTTGTTAAAATATAAGGGCTGTGTGTTGGTAGGATAAATTGATTTTCAATCTTGCCAACGTATTCAACTAGAAATTCAATTAATTTTTTTTGTGTTTTTGGGAACAAGTTTTGTTCAGGTTCTTCAACAATAAATGTTCTTTTCCTTTTTTCAACTTCATTATAATATTTAACAGCTAACACTATTGGAATTGTGGATTGATACCCACTAGCACCTTGTGATAAGTTGAAATATTCTTTGTCCTTATCTCCTTTAAATTTTGCTTGACCACCTTCATATTTATAATAAAGACCAAGTGGTTTTATTTCTGTTTCTTTATTAAAACTAGTGGACAGACCATTTAAAGCAGCTAATTGTTCATAAAGTCTGTCGTTTAAGTTTTCTAAACCTCTTTTTCCAATAGAAAAAATTGATTGCAATCCTCTTTCTGTTGGGAAATAGAAAGGATTATTCATAACATTTTTAACATCCGATGTTAAGAATGAATATGGAATTGTCCAATCTTCTTGTATGGCAAAGTTAGTTTTGGGTTTAGGTTTTATATCTTGATAATCCTGAAATAATTTTTTAAATCTATCTGAAATTGGTTTTAAGGTTGGTTTGAATAGTGGTGGTGCAGGAATTTTGACAGGTTCTTCATTTGGATTAGAGTAATCATAATCAAAACTTTTATGGTGTTCTATTTCAACCTTATAATCTTTGCTACTATAACTTATAAAACTATCCTTTCTTTCAAATCCCATTAAACCCCAATCCAATAAAGCAGTATTAGAAAATCTGCTTGTATAGTTGGTTATTAATTCTGACTCATCTACTATGTAAGAAAAATATCTACAAATACTTAAAACTTTAGCAATAGTACTCTTACCAGTAGCTTGTTCTCCAATAAGTACAGTTATTTTCCCCAATTCTAAATCAACAGATTTAATTGGTCCAAAATTCTTTATGATCAGTCGTTCCTTCAACTATTTATAACTTCTTGTTTTCAACTCAATATTCTCGTATATCAGCTCTTCCTTATGAAGCACGGCATCCTTTGGCTCGCCTTTGTATTCCCATGAGGAAACAAACTTAAAGTTCTCATCGTCCCGTAATGCTTCGCCTTCCGGGGTTTGGTATTCTTCACGGAAGTGGCCGCCACAGGATTCGTTTCTTGTTAAGGCATCTTTTGCGAACAATTCGCCTAGTTCCAAGAAATCTGCTACACGTCCTGCTTTTTCCAGTTCTTGATTTTTAGTGTCCATAGATCCTGGTACACGTACATTTTCCCAGAAATCTGCTCGTAAGGCAGAAATTTCATCGATCGCTTCTTGTAATTCCTTCGCGTTACGGGACATTCCACATTTGTTCCACATGATCTTACCAAGTATTTTATGGTAGTAGTCTA
>Ga0306871_1000053_pt1 | contig 49043 bp, 42 predicted proteins | sample AntRauMeHopE1497_FD_190447 | JGI IMG/M metagenome (GOLD analysis project Ga0306871, IMG submission 190447) | Saline lake microbial communities from Rauer Islands, Antarctica - Metagenome Hop E1 #497 (v2) (version 2) | ecosystem: Environmental > Aquatic > Non-marine Saline and Alkaline > Saline ... | reverse complement strand
AACGTGCGGGCCGGTTTCAAGCCTGCCATCTCGGGTCTCCAGCCGTGAGTTCTGAGGCGCCGATCCGCCTCGGAACACGTGGCAGTGCGCTCGCACTGGCACAGTCGCAGCGCATTGCCGATTCGATTGCCGCGCGCACGGGGACGCCCGTCGAGCTCGTCACGATTTCGACCTACGGCGACCGCTCGAGTGCGCCACTTGAGACGATGGGTGGTGTCGGTGTTTTCGTCGCGGCGGTGCGCGAAGCGCTGCTTGCTGGTGAGTGCGACGTCATCGTGCACTCGCTGAAAGATTTGCCTACGGCACCGCACCCCGGGCTCACGATCGCGGCGATTCCGAAAAGAGTCGACCCCCGGGATGGTCTCGTCGCCCGCGACGGCATGACACTGGATGCGCTACCCCAGGGTGCCCGCGTAGGCACGGGCTCGCCACGCCGTCGTGCCCAGCTGCGTCGGCGCCGGGGCGATCTTGACATCGTTGATCTGCGGGGCAACGTCGACACCCGCATCGCGCGCGTGCTCGGAGGCCACGCGCCCGACGGCGCGAAGAGGCCCGCACCCGATCTTGACGCCGTCGTATTGGCTGTTGCCGGCCTTGAGCGCCTTGGCCGCGACGACGTCATTACCGAACACCTCGGCATTGCCGGATGGCCCACCGCACCCGGCCAAGGGGCGCTCGCCGTCGAAACGCTACCCGCGGCCAAGGGTGCTCTGCGCACCGCACTGCAGGGCATTGACCACGCCGCGACGCGCGCGTGTGTCGAGGCCGAACGCGGGGTGTTGCGGCTGCTCGAAGCCGGCTGCTCGGCACCGATTGGTGCCCACGCTTTCATCGACGACGGCATGCTGTTTCTTGCCGCCCGCGTCTACTCACCCGAGACGGGCGAGCAAGTGTCGAGCGCGCACGCCCTCTACCTCGACGACAGCCGCACGCCGGGCGACGACGCCGCGAAAGCCGTGGTTGCAGAGTTGCTGGCTCAGGGCGCCGCCGAACTGGCGCCGCTGGGGGCTGCGAAGTGAGCGGCCTCGGCCCGAGCATCCGGCCCCGCCGTTTGCGCGCGACGGCCGCTATGCGCCGCATCGTGAGTGAAACCGAGGTGCGCCCGCATCAGCTCGTACTGCCGGTTTTTGTGCGTGAAGGCCTGACTGCGTCGCAGCCGATCGCCTCGATGCCCGGAGTTGAACAGCACTCGATTGAGAGCCTGCGCGCCATCAGTGCTCGTGCGGCAGCGGCGGGCTTAGGCGGCATCATGATTTTCGGTGTTCCGGCCGTTCGCGACGCCCTCGGTTCGGGAGCTACCGACCCTGAGGGCATCCTCAACATTGCTGCCCGGGCCGTCGCTGACGAAGTTGGCGAGTCGCTCGTGGTGCAAACCGACCTGTGCCTTGACGAGTTCACTGACCATGGGCACTGCGGGATTCTCGACGCTGAGGGCCGAGTCGATAACGACGCCAGCCTTGAACGCTACGCGGCAATGGCCGTAGCGCAGGCCGAGGCGGGCGCGCAGCTACTGGGGCTCAGCGGCATGATGGATGGCCAGACGCGGGTCGCTCGAGCCGCCCTCGATGAGGCGGGCTTCACCGACGTGGCACTGCTGGCCTATTCGGCCAAATACGCTTCGGCTTTCTACGGCCCGTTTCGCGACGCCGTCGAGTCAGCGCTGGAGGGCGATCGTCGCACCTACCAAATCAATCCGGCCAACGCGCGCGAAGGCCTGCGCGAATCGGCGCTTGACATTGAAGAGGGCGCTGACATCGTCATGGTCAAACCCGCACTGGCCTACCTCGACGTACTGCGCCGAGTCGCCGACGCCTCGCCGGTGCCGGTCTGGGCTTACATGGTCTCGGGCGAATACGCCATGATCGCCGCGGCCGCGCAGAACGGCTGGATCGACGGCGATCGGGCACAACTCGAAGCGCTGGTCTCCATCCGCCGCGCGGGCGCCGACGCAGTGCTCAGTTACGCCGCACTCGATTTAGTTGAGAGAAAGCTCGTGTCATGACCCGCTTCATTTCTGGCCGCACACCGACAACCAACGCCGAAGCTTTCGAGCGCGCACTGGTGGTGACACCCGGCGGCGTGAACTCGCCGGTTCGCGCGTTCCGATCCGTCGGCGGAACCCCCGTCTTCATGGCGAGCGGCCGCGGCCCCTACGTGACCGATGTCGAGGGAACCGAATACGTTGACCTCATCGGGCAGTGGGGTCCGGCGTTGCTCGGGCACGCGCATCCTGACGTGATCGCCGCCGCACACGCAGCCGTCGACCGCGGGCTCGGGTTCGGCGCCGCGTCGACGGGCGAGGTCGAGCTTGCCGAGCTCATCATCGATCGACTGACGTCGTCTCAGCCCGCGGGCCCTGAACGCCGCGCGATCGAGAAACTGCGGCTCGTCTCGACGGGCACCGAAGCGACGATGACCGCGATTCGACTGGCGCGCGGCGCAACCGGGCGGCCGCTGCTGGTCAAGTTTGCCGGGCACTACCACGGGCACTCCGACGCCCTGCTGTCAGAGGCGGGGTCAGGCCTTGCCACGCTGGGCATTCCGGGTTCGGCGGGCATAACGCCTGAAACCGCAGCGCAAACCATCGTGATTCCGTACAACGACGAAGAGGCAGTCGCCGCCGTCTTTGCGACGCACGGCGACCGCATCGCCGCCATCATTACCGAGGCCGCCGCCGCAAACATGGGGGTTGTACCCCCGAAGCCTGGTTTCAATAAACTGCTCGCCGACACCGCTCACGCCCATGGCGCGCTGTTCATCAGCGACGAAGTGATGACGGGTTTTCGTTCGACGCCAGCGGGCTGGTGGGGGCTCGAAGAGCGCGAGGGCGTGCCCTACGACGCTGACCTCACCACCTACGGAAAAGTCATCGGCGGGGGTCTGCCCCTCGCCGGACTCGGCGGGCGAGCTGACGTGCTCGACCTGCTCGCGCCGCTTGGCCCGGTATATCAAGCGGGCACGCTTAGCGGCAACCCTGTAGCCGTTGCGACCGGCGCGGCCATGCTGCGCGGTGCCGGGCCCGAGACCTACGAACACCTGCCCCGGGTTGCCCGCGCCATCGGCGACGGACTCTCAGCAGCGCTCAGCGTCGAAGGCGTCGAACACGTCGTCGCCTGGGCGGGCTCGCAGTTCTCAATCTTCTTTCGCGCGGATGCACCGCAGAACTACGCCGAGGCGCAAGCCCAAGCCACCTGGCGCTTCGGCCCGTACTTTCACGCAATGCTCCAGCACGGCGTCTCGCTACCCCCCAGTGTCTACGAGGGGTGGTTCGTCTCGGCCGCTCACGACGATGCGGCGATCGACCGAGTGCTGGCAGCGGCGCGCCCGGCTGCCCGCGCCGCTGCTGCGGCCCGCCCAGCGTTGTAGCGCGGGAAGGTACACCCCGCGGGCCACCCGGGGGAACCCCCTTCGCATTCCTGGCCCTCGGCAGGGGGGTTCGCGCTACTCTGGTTAAGCCATTGCGAGTGAGCCGATCCTCTCGAGTGGCCTGAAGGAGTTTCGCGATGAGAGGCAAGATTTTGTTTAGCGCCGGCCTGGCCGTGGGCTACGTGTTCGGAACCCGCGCCGGAAGAGAGCGCTACGAACAACTCAAGCGCACTGCAGAAAGCTTTTGGAACAGTCCGCGTGTGAAGCACCGCGTTGACCAGGTCGAAGACTTTGTGAAAGAGAAAGCTCCCGAGGTGGCGGAATTCGTCTCTGACGGCGCCAAGCAGCTCGTGAACCAGGTGGTCAGCCTCGGAGTGGGGCGCAAGAAAGACCCCGCGAGCGCGAAGACAGCGTCTGGCCCAAAGAAGGCGAGCAGTGCCAAGGCAGCCGGTGCTAAGGCGAGCAGTGCCAAGCCGGCCGCGGCCAAGGCGAGCGGGGCCCGCGCGAAACCCTCGAGTGCGGCGAGCTCTGGCACGTCGTGAGCGCGGTGTTCATGGGCCCTGAGGGCGCCAGGTGACCGCGCCCGACGGCGGCCAGCCGGAGCGAGCGGATTGCGAACGGCGCGGCCTTTTCTCTCTCATCGCTGAGGTTCCGAGGTTGCTTCGAGAGCTTCTTGAGGCAGAGATCACTTCTCTCAAGGCTGAGATCAGCGGCAAAATAAAGGCGGCAGGTATTGGCGCCGGGCTGCTCGTCGCCGCCGGCTTCTTCGCCTTTATTGCTCTGCTTGTTTTGGCCGCAGCGGGCATCCTTGCACTCGCGCTAGTGGTTCCGGCCTGGGCCGCAGCGCTGATTGTCGCTGGCATCTTATTGGCAATCGCCGGCATCATTGCGGGCCTCGGCGTGAACCATCTCAAGCGTGCAGTGCCCCCTACCCCGACAGACACCATAGACAGTGTCAAAAAAGATGTTCGCGCCGTGCGCGGCATCAGAAAGCGAGACGCGACATGAGCGCCACTGATTCGAGCATCGACCCGGGCAGCACTTCTGAGTCCGTCCCCGACACCGTTGCTGCCACCCGTGCCCGTCTCGAGCACACGCTCGATGCCATCGACGACAAGCTCGATGTGAAAAAGCGGGCCACCGAACTGGGTGGTCGCGTGGCCGCGTCGTACGAGGCAAACCCCGTGCCGTGGATCATCGGAGCGACGTCGGCCGCAGTCGCCATCATCGGCCTCGTAGCGTGGGCAATCTTTAGCGACGACTAGCTTCGCCCACCCCGATTTTGACTCTTGCACTCACGGGGTCATCATGGGGGTAATGACTTCTTTGCACAGCGCCGCTGTCGAGCGCACACCCACGGGGGTGCTGCCGGTGATCAAGCCGCTCCTCGGTTGGCGCGTACTCGTACCACGCGGGGGTAAATGGGGTGACGGGATCGCCGCGTCGCTTCGCGCGCTGGGGGCGTCTCCCGTAATCGCACCCCTCATCAACTTTGCGCCCACCGAGAATCCAGAACAGCTTGCCGCAGAGTTCGAAGCACTGCAGTCGGGTACCTACGATTGGCTCGTTGTCACCAGTGCGACCACGGTTGACGTGCTCGCCGGTCAGAGCGTGCGCGTGCCCCCAACCACACGCATTGCTGCCGTCGGTGAAACCACAGCGCACGCCCTGCATTTGGCCGGTTACTCCGTCGACTTTGTGCCCAGTGACCATTCGGCGCGGGGGCTCGTGCGTGAATGGCCCGAAACCGCATCGCAGGGCCCGGTGCTCGTGCCGCAGAGCGAAATTGCTGAGCCGACCCTCGTCAGCGGACTGCGCGAGCTCGGCGTCGACGCGCGGTTCGTGAGCGCATATCGAACGGTTGGTGTGGCCGCTTCGGCCGAGATTGCCGCCAACATTGCCGATGGCAGTATCGGAGCGCTCATCGTCAGTTCGGGTAGTGTGGCGCGCCAAATTGCCGAGCAGTTTGCCCCCCTCCCCGACAGCACCGTTGTGGTCTGCATCGGACCACGCACGGCCTTCGACGCGCGAGCAGTCGGCCTCACCGTGCACCGAATTGCCGAAGAGCGTTCGACGCAGGCTCTCGTGCGTGCTCTCGCCGAGTATGCGATCGACAACGATGGGGGCACCCTCGCCTCCAGAATCACGCTTGAGAAGAAGGCCTAACCGTCGCCGTCGACGCACACACTCAGCCGCCCGGCCACTCGGCCAGCGAGCACCTCGACTGCGCGGTCGCGGGCCTCGGCCAGTAAGACCGGATGCGCGATCGCATCGACGATGGCGGGGGTGAGGTCACTGGCGAGCCGCGACCACGCGTGCTCTCGTCGCGCAAGCGCTGTCAAGGATGAGTTGACGCCCAACACTGCAACTCCGCGCAAGATGAACGGCATGACGCTGGTGTTCAGCGCGGGCGAAGCCGCGTTTCCACACGCCGCCACGGCCCCGTCTTGCCGTACCTGAGCCAGTGCGGTGGCCAACATCTGCCCGCCAACAGAGTCAATAACGCCCGCCCACTTCTGTGACTCGAGCGCACGCGAGGGGCGGTCAAGCTCCGCGCGGTCGATGATGTTCACAGCGCCCAGAGCCCGCAGCTGATCTGCGTTGGCGGGTCGCCCCGTCACGGCCGTCACCGCGAAACCCGCGCGCGCGAGCAGGGCAATGGCGAACGAACCGAGTCCGCCGCTGGCACCCGTGACGAGCACCTCAGCGCCAGATTCTGGCGTCACGCCGTGGCGCTCGAGTGCGAGCACGGCGAGCATGGCGGTGAAGCCTGCGGTTCCGATGCCGGCGGCCTGGGCATCCGTAAACACGGTCGGCGTGGCGATGAGAGTGCCGCCATCGAGCACTGCCCGCTCAGCGAGCCCACCGTGACGTGTTTCGCCCGCTCCGGCTCCATTGAGCAACACGCGGTCGCCGATCGACCAACGCGAATTCGTTGACGCGGTCACAGTGCCCACCACGTCGATGCCCGGCACCAGCGGTGAGCGGCGCACCACGCCGGCGTTGCCGGCGAATGCGAGCGCGTCCTTATAGTTGAGGCCCGACCAGCTGACAGCCACCTCGACGTCGGCGGCTGTTTCGAGCGTGTCGGCGCTCGGGTAGAGAGCGTCGATATCAAGATCAACGAGCTCAGCGCGAGGTCCGTCGTCGGAGAGGGTGATCTGCCAGGCGCGTGTCATGACGGCCAGCCTAGGGGCGGCGGGTTGACACCCGGCTCTCAGCCGAACAGCAGAGCCGCTTCGTCGTACCGCGACTGGGGCACGGTTTTGAGTTTTCCAAGGGCGGCCTCGAATGGCACGCGAACAATGTCGGTGCCGTGCAGCGCAACCATTTCGCCCCAGCGTTTGTCATCGACGGCAGAAATGGCGGCCATGCCCAGGCGGGTAGCAAGCACCCGGTCGAAAGCACTCGGGGTTCCGCCCCGCTGAATGTGACCAAGCGTTGTCGCGCGCGTCTCAATGCCGGTGTGCTCTTCAATCATCGGCGCCAAGGTTTCGCCGATGCCGCCCAGACGACGTCGACCGAAAGCATCGAGACCTCGCTCAGAGTGCGGCTCATCAGAGCCAACCAGCGTAAAGCCCTCGGCAACCACCACCAGGGGTGCGCGGCCACGATCGTAAGCGCTTTGCACCCAGGCATACAGCTGCTCCGTGCTGGTCTTCTGCTCGGGAATGAGAATGGCGTGTGCTCCCGACGCCATGCCCGAGTGCAAGGCGATCCAGCCCACGTTTCGACCCATGACCTCGGCCACCATGCACCGATTGTGAGAGTCACCAGTGGTGCGCAGTCGGTCCATCGCTTCAGTTGCGATGCCCACTGCCGTATCAAAACCGAAGGTGTAATCGGTCGCGTCAAGGTCGTTGTCGACCGTCTTGGGTACTCCGATGATGGGGATACCCGCATCTGTCAATCGCTTTGCTGCAGCCAGTGTGCCCTCGCCGCCAATTGCAATGAGCGCGTCGAGACCATTCTCGGCGAACACCTCGGTGACGCGTTCGATGCCGCCGCGACCCTCAAACGGGTCTGTGCGACTCGTGCCCAAAATGGTGCCACCCTGCTTCGAGATACCCTTCACCTCGTGGCGGCCCAGAGGAGTCGTGGTGTTGTCGATGAGCCCCTTCCAACCGTCAGTGAAGCCCACAAACTCGTGATTGAGCACGGTTGTGCCCGTCAGCACGGCTCCGCGAATGACGGCGTTCAGGCCGGGGGCGTCGCCGCCAGAGGTCAGCATTCCAATGCGCATGTGTTCCATCATGGCGCGTCGCGACGCATGCCGCGAAAACCTGTCACACCGGAGGCCCCTGAGCGCGGGGCGTAGCCTGAGAGCGTGGGCGATGCGACACCGGATGCGAAGCGCGAATATGTGCCAGCAGGCCCCCTCGACCTGGGCGCCACCCTCGGCCCGCTGCGGCGGGGTCGCGGTGACCCCACCATGCTCGTCGGCGACGGGTTGAGCAGCCTGTGGCGCGAAGTGTGGCGAGGGCAGCGCACCCCAGAGGGCGTGGCGACTCTGCGCCTGCGGGTCATCGGGGGTTCCCCCGCCGCGCCAGATGGCGTGCACGTGGCCGCCTGGGGGCCGGGCGCCGGGTGGAGTGTTGCGCACGCGCCGCAGCTTCTGGGTGATGGTGACGACTGGAGTGTGCTCGACGCCACACTTGCAGCCCGTGCAAGCACTGACCCGGCTGCTGCAGCTCTGCAGCGCATCCGGCGGCGGCGTCAGGGCTTGCGACTGACGCGTTCGAACATGGTGCTTGAGCAGGCGGTACCCGCCGTGCTGGAACAAAAAGTGACCGGAGTCGAGGCTCGGCGTGCGTGGCGACAACTTGTGCGCCAGCACGGCGAGGCGGCACCCGGCCCCGCACCCGAGGGGCTCACGGTGCTGCCTGACGGGGTGGGGTGGCGCAGCATCTCCGATCATGAGTGGCACCGGGCCGGGGTCGGCCCACAGCGGATGGCAACCATTCGTCGGGTCGCGGCAGTCGCGCCCGCCCTGGAACGCACGCTGCAGCTGGGTCGCGGTGGGCCTCAAGCGGTCGCGGCGCTGTGTTCCATTCCTGGCGTCGGCGAGTGGACGGCAGCCGAAATGCTGCAGCGATCGCACGGTGACCCTGATGCGGTGAGCGTGGGTGACGCGCACCTGTCGCACGTGGTCGGCACCTGGTTCACCGGCGACCGTGTCGATGATGCGGGCATGCTCGCACTGCTTGCCCCCTACGCGGGACACCGGCAGCAGGTTGTACGACTCATCACCTCAACCGGGGTCAGCGCCGCCCGCTACGGTGCGAGAGCCACCATTGAAGACCATCGTGGGCGCTGACGGGCATAGCGTGGCAGAGTGAATAAACTGCTGCGCTTACTGTCGGTCATGTGGCGTGCGCGGCGCGCCGCAGCCCTCGACCCGATGGAGGTGGGTCGCATACGTTTTCGCGTGTTGCCCACCGACCTTGACGTGCAAGGCCACATGAACAACGGCGTGTATCTGTCGATGATGGATCTCGGTCGCATGGACCTCATGGTGCGCTCCGGCGTCTGGCGTGACCTCAGTGCGCGCGGTTACTACCCCGTCGTGGCGAGCTCGACCATTACCTACCGACGCTCACTGGATCCGTGGCAGTCGTACGAACTTGAGACTCGCATCGTCGGCCTTGACGATATCGCCGGGTACGTTGAACAGCGTTTCGTTCGGGACGGCGAGATTTGCGCACGCGGCATCATCAAAGCGCGCTTTCTCAAAAAGAGTGGCGGCATTGTGCCCATTCCCGAACTGGCCGAGCTGTTCGGGCTCGACCCGGCCGACCACCCCCTGCCGGCGTGGCTCACCGAGTGGAGCGGACACGCTGCGCTGCCGTCACGACGAGACCCTGCGCCAAGCATCTGGCAGTAGCTAGCGCGTCTCGAGTACCGCCATGGCAGCATTGTGGCCGGCGATGCCGCTGACCGCGCCGCCACGTCGTGCGCCTGCGCCGCAGAGCAGCACGCCGTCAATGCCGGTGTCGACACCCCAGCGCTGAGCGGGAGTATCGAGCGGCTCGTCGTCTTCGGCCCACGGCCAGGCCAGATCACCGTGAAAGATGCTGCCGCCGGGCAGCCGCAGCACGTGTTCAAGATCGAGCGTGGTCTTAGTTTCTACGCACGGGTTGCCGTGCGCATCCGTCATCAACAGGCTCTCAATGGGCTCAGCGAGCACAGAATTCAGCGAGTCCAGCACGGCGCGTTGCAGCGTTTCGCGCATCGAATCGTTGGTGGCCTCAGTCAGCAGTCGGTCGGGCACGTGCAGGGCGAAGACGGTGAGCGTGTGCACTCCGGCCTCGCGCAGTTCAGGGCTGAGAATGCTCGGGTCAGTGAGGGAATGGCAGTAAATCTCCGCCGGAATCACAGACGGCACCACGCCCGCCTCTGCCTCGTCGTACGCGGTCTGCAGTTGGCTGAAGGTCTCGTTGATGTGAAAGGTTCCGCCAAATGCTGCGGCGGCGTCAACGTGTTCGTCACGCAAGCGCGGCAGGCGGCTCAGCAGCATGTTGACCTTGACCTGGGCGCCCTCGGCGGGTGGGGCGGCCGTGCCGCCGCGTGTGTCGGGGCTGGCATCGGGCGCGCTGTCAGATTGGGCATCGGAAGCGGTTCCCGCAGCCAACAGTCGAGCGAGCTCATGCGGTGAGCAATTGACCAGCACGTGCTCGGCGGCAGTCTCGTGCTCGACGCCGGCGTCATCAACCCAGCGCACACGCTTGTCTTTCGTCAGTGCAGTCGCCTCGGCGCCGGTGGTGAGTGTTGCCCCGGCAAGGCGCGCGGCCCGCTCAAGCTCGCCGCTGACGGAGCCCATGCCGCCGACCGGAACATTCCAGTCACCCGTGCCACCACCAATCACGTGGTACAAAAAGCAGCGGTTGGCGAGCAGGGTTTCATCGTCGTTTGAGGCGAAAGTGCCGATGAGCGCGTCGGTGTAGACAACGCCGCGCACGAGGTCGTTCGTGAAGGTGTCGGCAATGGTGCGGCCCACGGGGTGCTCAATTAGTTGGTTCCACAGCAGGTCGTCACCGACGGCGGCGCGCGCTTCAGACCGCGTCAGCAGCGGCTCGGTCACGGTCGGAAACAGTGCGCGCGCCAGGCGCTGCGTGCCCGCATAGAACTGCGCCCACGCCACAGCGTCATCCTCAGCGCCAAGCGCCGCAAAACTTTCGGCCGTCGCCATCGGGTCGTGGTTGTCGACGAGTAGTCCGGTGTCGGTGCCGGGCAGCGGCGTGTACGAGCTGTAGCGGCGCGGCGCGAGCTCGATGGTCAACCCGAGGTCGTCGATCACTCGCTGCGGTAGCAGGCTGACGAGGTAGCTGTAGCGGCTGAGCCGAGCATCCACCCCATCAAAAGCCTGCGCAGAAATCGCCGCACCCCCCAGTACGTCAAGGCGCTCGAGCACCTGCACGTCAAGCCCCGCCTTGGCCAGGTAGGCGGCGGCAGTGAGGCCGTTGTGGCCACCCCCGATGATGACAACGTCGCGGCGCTCGGTCATGGGCGTTCCTTTCACGTGGATGCTGGTCACAGCCTAAATGGGTGTCGTGAGTCATGCGTCGCCCCGGTCGGGGGTGACCGTGCGCGCGAGCACGGCCCTGACCGCGATGATGGCCGGGCGGCTGGCGGCCGATCGGCGCGCCGCGGTGAAGACGGTGCGTTCCGGCGAGCCGGGCAGGTCGATCAGTGTGACGCTGGGTGAGCTGCCCATCCACAGCAGGTCGGGCAGTAGGGCGACCGCGTGCCCGGCCTCGATGAGGCGCACGTGCGCCTGCAGGTCAGCTGTCTCGAAACGCACGTCGGGCTCGAATCCGGCGACCCGACACTGCTGCTCTGCCCAGTGCCGCGAGGCGGTGCCGCGGGGCTCCATGACCCAGGCTGCCGTTGCCGCCCCGGTCAGTGACCCCATCGGCGAGCCGGTTTTGACGCCGAGCTTCAGCGCATCGCGGTGCAGGGGCACACGGTCAAGCTCCGCGCGCACCGGAGCGGCGTGCTCCGGATACTGCTCGGCGATGACGAGGTCGAACTCACGCGCCCACACCTCGTCGAGCGCGTTTTCGGGTTCGCGTTGGGTGATCTCGACCCTCAGCTTCGGATGCTCGTTTGCCAGCACGGTCAACGCCAGCGGCACGATGCCCAGTGCCGCCGACTGAAATACGGCGAGCCGCACGGTGCCCGTCAGTCGCAGCGGGCTGTTTTCCTCCGTTGCGCCTCCGTGTGCTCCCTGGGCGTCGTATGTTCTTTGCGCGTCGTGCGTTCTTTTCGCCGTCGCCACTGCGGCAGCGAGCTCCGATTCCAGCTGCTCCATCTCGTCGAGCAGGCGACCAGCACCCTCCACGAGCAGCAGGCCTTCCGGTGTCAACTGCACACGCCGGCCGCTGCGTTCGAGCAGGGGAACACCGGCCTCACGCTCAAGCAGCGAGAGCTGCTGCGAGATGGTTGAGGGGCTGAACGACAGCGCTCGGGCGACGGCGTGCAACGTGCCGCGTCGATGAACTTCGCGCAACAGGGTCAGTCGGCGAAGGTCGAGCATGAACGCCTCCTTGGGCACGCTAAAATTGTTCGGCTGCGTCGAACAATACCGTGCATAAATCATCGCTATACACGACCGCTTCACTCGCCGCACACTGAGAGCCGACGCCGGAAGAGGTGTGCGCAGCGCGCATCCGTAGGCGCTAAGCAGCGGAGGCTGACAGGCTGATGACTATGAGCGCATCGATTGACGGCCCGCGCCAGAGTGCACAACCCCACTCTCACGGCGATTCAGCCCCCAAGTCTGGCGGCAGCCGCGACGTCAGCCGCGAAGGCCATGGCGACGGCCCTCGCGCCGCCGATGATGCCGTTGCCCTCGTGCGTGAATGGTTGGCACAGACCGAAGGCGTGCGGCCCGACGGCAGCGCCGCCCGCCTGGCCGGGCTGCTGCAAGACCCGGTGGGTCTCGACTTTGCGATCGGGTTCGTCGACCGGGTAGCGCGGCCCGACGACCTGCGCGTGGCGGGGCGCAACCTCGAAGATCTGGCGCGGCGCATCCCGAGCTTTCTGCCTTGGCCCCTGCGAGTACTCATCGCCATTGGTGGCCCGATGGCGCGGGTGCTGCCGTGGCCGATCGTCCCGATTGCGCGGTGGGTGTTGCGTGGCTTGGTCGGCCACCTCGTCATTGACGCCACACCAGCGCGACTCACACGCACCCTCGAAAAACTGCAGGGCGAGGGCGACCGACTGAACATCAACCTGCTGGGCGAAGCTGTGCTGGGTGATGCCGAAGCCGGTCGTCGGCTAGCCGGCATCACTGAACTGGTCAAGCGCGACGACGTCGACTATGTATCGGTGAAAGTTTCGGCGGTCGTCAGCCAGCTGAGCATGTGGGCATTCGACGAAACCGTCGACCGCGTCGTCGATCAGCTCGCGCCCCTGTACGAAACGGCCGCCCTCGGAGTCGCGCCGACGTTTCTCAACCTCGACATGGAAGAGTTTCGCGACCTCGACCTCACCATTGAAGTGTTTCAGAAGCTGCTCGACCGACCCTCCCTGCGCGACTACGAAGCGGGTATCGTCCTGCAGGCATATCTCCCCGAGGCGCCATTGGCCCTCGACCGTCTGACGACCTGGGCTCAGCAGCGCCGGGCCGCGGGCGGGGCTGCTATTAAAGTGCGCGTCGTCAAAGGCGCGAATCTCGCGATGGAGCGAGTGGATGCTGCACTGCACGGCTGGCCCGTCGCCGTGCTGCCCAGCAAACGAGCCAGCGACGCCAACTACAAGCGCGTACTCGACGCCGCGCTGCGTACCGATCGAGTGGATGCGGTGCGCATCGGCATCGCCGGCCACAACCTGTTCGACATCGCGTGGGCATGGCAGCTGGCTGAAAGCCGTGGCGTGACCGAAAGCGTCGAGGTAGAAATGTTGCTGGGCATGGCTGCTGATCAGGCTGATGCGGTGCGCCGCACCGTCGGCCACTTGTTGCTGTACACGCCCGTCGTGCACCCGAGCGACTTTGACTCGGCCATTAGCTACCTCATCCGGCGTCTTGAAGAAAACGCGAGCACCGAGAATTTTCTGTCAGGAGTGTTCGAGCTCACCCGCTCACCCCACATTTTCGAGCGCGAAGAGCAGCGCTTTCGCGAGTCGCTTGCAGCCTTCGAAGCGGCCCCCGGGGCTCCAGTGGTGCACCGCGTGCAGAGCCGGTTGGTTGAGCAGGCGCCCGCCGCAGGCGCCAGCGCCGGCGGCCACCTGCCCGAGCACGCTGGCGTGCGCGCCGGCTTCGACAATGCCCCTGATACTGACACGGCCATGCCGGGCAACCGCGAGTGGGGCCGCTCCATACTGAAGCACGCGCAGACGACGACGCTGGGGCAAGCGCTCGTTGACGCGAGTGCCGTCGAGAGCGGGGCGGCAGGCGTTGCCGTAATTGAACGCGTTGTCGCTGAGGCTCGCGTTGCAGCAGCCGCCTGGGCTGGGCGCTCGGTTGACGAGCGCTCGCGCATCCTTCATGCTGCTGGCGGCATGCTCAGTGCTCGTCGCGCTGACCTGGTCGAAGTCATGACGGCCGAGGCAGGCAAAACCCTCGCCGAGGGCGACCCCGAGGTCAGTGAAGCTATCGACTTTGCGCGCTACTACGCCGAAAGCATGCGCGATCTGGCACGTATCGACGACGCCAGCTTCACCCCCGTGCGGCTGACCGTGGTGGCGCCACCGTGGAACTTTCCGGTCGCGATTGCCGCCGGTGGCGTGCTGGCGGCGCTCGCCGCGGGTAGTGCCGTGATCATCAAACCTGCGCCGCAGACACGCCGCAGTGCAGCCGTCATGGTTGAAGCGCTGTGGGATTCCGGGGTGCCGCGCGAGGTGCTGCGCTTCGTTGACGCGCCCGAGAATGAGGTCGGGCGGGCGCTCATCGCGCATCCGGCCGTCGATCGACTCGTGCTCACCGGCGCGTGGGAAACCGCTGCGCTGTTCCGCTCGTGGCGGCCCGACGTGCCAATACTCGCCGAGACGAGCGGCAAGAACGCCATCATCATCACACCCTCGGCCGACATCGACTTGGCCGTGGCTGACCTGGTGCGCTCAGCGTTCGGCCACGCTGGCCAGAAATGTTCCGCCGCGTCGCTCGCCATTCTCGTCGGCTCAGTGGCGACCTCAGCCCGCTTCGAACGCCAGCTGGTAGATGCCGTGACCACGCTGCGTGTCGGTTCCGCGCTCGACGCCACGACAGTGGTGGGCCCGCTCATCGAACCCGCTGCGGGCAAGCTGCTCGGCGCGCTGACCGTGCTGGAGGAGGGTGAAGACTGGCTGGTTGAACCGCAACCACTCGACGCCACTGGCACGCTGTGGTCGCCCGGGGTGCGCCGCGGCGTGGTTGCCGGCAGCGCCTTTCACACCACGGAATACTTCGGACCCGTGCTGGGTATCATGCGCGCCCGCACCCTCGAGGAGGCACTCGAGCTGCAGAACGCGACGCCGTTCGGACTCACCGCCGGACTGCACTCGCTCGACCCCGACGAAGTCGGACACTGGCTCGACCACGTCGAAGCGGGCAACCTGTACGTCAACCGCGGCATCACCGGCGCCATCGTGCGCCGGCAGCCCTTCGGCGGTTGGAAGCGCTCCAGCGTCGGTGGGTCGACCAAAGCCGGTGGGCCCTCCTACGTCATGGGTTTCGGTTCATTCACCCCGGTGGTGCGTGCAGTACGCGAGTCTCTCAGCCTGCGCGGGCTCAGCGACGGCGTGCGTGACGTGCTCGAAGCCAGTCAGCCCGGGCTTGAGTTCGACGGCTTCGATGCGGCCCGCGCCGGAGCCGTCAGCGACCAGCGCGCCTGGGACGACGAGTTCGGGGTGGCGCGAGATGACAGCCAGCTCGGCGCAGAGTTCGGCGAGATCGTAGAGCGGAACGTACTGCGGTACCGCCCGACCGCGGCGACTGTGCGCGCTGCCGAGAGAGCCCCCACAGATGAACTCGTGCGCGTGCTGCTCGCCGCGGCCCGCGCGGGAGCGCGCGTCGACATCAGCAGCGCCACCCCGTTGCCGGCAAGCCTGCTCGCCCTGATCGACACAGGAGTGTCGAGCCTGCGTGCAGTCTCGGTCGTGACGGAAACGGATGCGCGCTTCACCGAGCGCACGCTCGAGGTCCGCCCCGCCCGCATCCGACTCATCGCACCAGACGGGGCCGCGGTTGCTCGGGCACTGCACGAAGCGCTCCACGGCGACCCCGACGTGGCCATCTGGTCGGGCGCCGTCACGGCCGCAGGCCGCGTCGAACTGCTGCCGTTTCTGCGCGAGCAAGCCGTGTCACTCACCGCCCACCGCTTCGGAAACCCCTACCCGGCCCTCGCCGACTTGCCGCTGTAGCCCGCCACCTCGGCTTCTATCAACCCCGGTTTCTGCCCACCCCGGTCTCAGCTCACCCCGACCCAGCTCATCCCGGTCTCTGCTCATCCCGGTTTCCGTCCACTCCGGTATCTGTCCACTCCGGTCTCTGTTCGTAACTCAGGCTGAAATGACACAAGTGTCTGGGTAACCCGTCACATTGGTGCGCTCAGCCTGAGTTGCGAACAGAACGCGGCCGAGCACGCGCGGGCGGGCAGGCGCGCGCGGGCAAGCGGCCGGGTACCTGGTACTTAGTACTTAGTACTCAGCACTCGGTACTCAGCACTCGGTACCCAGTAATCAGGTGTTCAGCGCGGCGCGTACCAGGGCGAGCGAAGCTTCGTTGTCGAGCCCGAGACGTCGGGCGCGGTCGACAAATTCACGTGCCGCAACCTGGGCCTGCCGTTGCCCGGGGTCGCCCTGCGGTGCGATGAAGGTGCCGGCGCGCCCTCGAGTTTCGACGACGCCATCGTTTTCAAGCTCGCGATAGGCGCGGGCGACCGTATTGACGGCGAGTCCGAGCTCTTCGGCGAGAGCGCGCACGGTGGGCAGTTTCGCACCGGCGGCGAGCGCCCCAGCCGCGACAGCATCGCGCACTTGCACGCGCAGCTGCTCGTACGGCGGGGTGGCCGACCCGGCGCCGATCGAATACTTCATGTGCCGACCCTATCGGCGGCTGATGTTCGCAACTCAGGCTGAGCGTGCAGATGTGCAGCGCGGCCACCGCACATGTGTCGCGACAGCCTGAGTTGCGAACGAACCTCGGTCGTCTGGGCGGCTGCTTCTCGCTGCTAGCTGTTGCGGCGGTCGATCAACCTGGTGAGGATCACTGCGCTGCGCGTGTGGTCGACGTTGGGGGCCACGCGAACGCGTTCGAGGGCATCCTCAAGCGAGGCAATATCTCGCGAACGGATGATCACGATCGCGTCAGCATCGCCGGTCACGGTGCAGGCGTCGATCACCTCGGGTACGGCTGAGAGGATGCGCCGCAGTTCGTCGGGCCCGACCGTCCCGCGGCAGAACAGTTCGACGTATGCCTCGACAGCCATACCTTCGACGGCGGGGTCGACTTGCACGGTAAACGAGCGAATCATCCCGTCAGCGACCAGCCGATCGACTCGCCGTTTGACCGCGGATGCTGACAGCCCGACGACGTCGCCGATGTCTCCGTAGCCCGCGCGCGCGTTCTCTCGCAGTTGGTCGATGATGCGGTAATCAATGGCGTCCACACGCCGAGCGTAGGGCACGCGTCTGGCGCACGCCCTAAGGCAATCAAGCCCAGCTGGCTGTCTTGCATATCGGACACCCGTTGAAGGCAGCGTGCATGAAGCGCAGCAACGGCCTGACCTGGACTTTGTTGCGCCTCGATTCGGCGTGTGGCGTGACGGGAGCCTGCTGGTCCACTGCGCAGCCTCCATCGTGTGCGGTGCACTCGTGATTCACGCTTTGCACCCGCCGGTGCCTCGCTCTCGCCTCACGCCGCACATCCTCGTCGCCCATCGGTCCCATATGACGGATGCGGGACGCCACGGCCCCACAAGGGACCGATCGACATTCATCGTGCCGCGGATAGGCTCACTGCATGAGTTTTGATCCCGCAGGCACCGATCCCGCAAACCCCGTAGGTGTCGACACAGCGAGTGGCGCGGGCGCTCACACCGCAGACCACTCCGCCAACCCCGCAGTGCTGCGTGCCCGGGCAGCGGTGCTCGACACTGCCGACCCGCTCGCGGCATACGCTGCACGCTTTGTACCGGGGGACGACCTGGTGGCCTACCTTGACGGCAACTCACTCGGGCGCCCGGTGGCAAGCGTGCCCGACGCGCTGGCCGACTTCGTGCGCACGGAGTGGGCCGGACGACTCATTCGCGGCTGGGACGAGCTGTGGCTCACGCGCGCCGAAGAGCTGGGCGACCGCATCGGGGCGGCGTGCTTGGGCGCAGCATCCGGTCAAACAATCGTGGCTGATTCGACGAGCGTGCTCATCTTCAAACTGTTACGGGCGGCGATTGCCGCGAATGGTGACGACAGCGGCCGAAGCAGTAGCGACGACGGCACCGCCCGCGGCGGCCGAAACATCAGCACCCGCGGCAACAACACCGGCGGCACCAGCCGCAACGAGCTCGTCATTTTGAGCGACGAGTTTCCGACCGATCGGTTCATTCTTGAGCGCCTCGCCGACGACCACGGGCTGACGGTTCGCTGGGTGGATGCTCCGCTCGAGGGCGGCATCACCCCCGAACTTGCGGCCGCGGCGGTGGGGGAGCGCACGATTGCCGCGCTGTTCAGCGGGGTTGCCTACCGCAGTTCGTGGTGGGCTGATATGGCCGCGGTTACGGCGATAGTTCAGGCTTCCGGCGCGCTCATGATCTGGGATTGTTCTCACGCCGTGGGCTCCGTCCCTCTCCAGTTCGACGCGTGGGGTGTCGATATGGCCGTCGGATGCTCCTACAAGTACTTGAACGGGGGCCCCGGCGCCCCGGCCTGGGCGTACGTCGCCACCCGGCACCAGGCCGCGCTGCGCAATCCGATTCCCGGCTGGCTCGGAGCGGCCAACCCGTTCTCGATGACCGAGGGCTACGCACCCGCGTTGGGAGTTCGTTCGCTTGTCAGTGGCACCCCGCCCATTGTGGGCATGGTGGCGCTCGCCGAAATGCTTACCCTTATTGAGTCGGTGGGTATCGGCGCGATCCGCGAGAAGTCGGTTGCTCTAACCGAGTATGCGATCGAGCTGGTGGACGCCCTGATTCCCGCGTCAACAGTGTCGACTCCGCGCGATGCTGGCCGTCGTGGCAGCCACCTGACCGTTGAGCATCCCAATTCGGCCGTCGCGGTTGAGCGACTGTGGGCGCAGGGGGTTATTCCCGATTTCCGTTACCCGAGTGGCGTACGCATCGGCCTGTCGCCGCTGAGCACGAGCTTTGCCGAGGTCGAGCGGGGGATCCGGGCGCTTGCTGACGCACTGGCGTAGGCGTAGGCGTAGGCGTAGGCGTAGGTGTAGTCGCTGGAGTAGTTCGTAGTAGTACGAGAGATCCCGCGCGCTGTTGCAGCCGGGCTGCGTCGGTTGAGGTGTACTCGCGGGTGGCCGTTGCATGGCCATCCATCGGTCCCGTGTCGGCACCTCCGGGGCGTGCGTGGAACAACCATCGATCGGTCCCCAGTTGAGGTCGCGCGGTCGGATTCTGTTGCAAGGGACCGATGGATGCTCTGGAGGCACTTTGGGGTCAATCGCTCCCCACCGTGAAGGCGCCCGTCTCTCTCGCTCGAGCAACTCGGTCGCCTCGTTCAGCGGCGCGCGATCACCGCCAGCGGGCGATGCGCGTAACCCTGGAGCGTGCGCACAATATCCATCAATCGGTCCCTTGTTGCGTTCGCGCTGTACAGGGCTGTCGTAAGGGACCGAAGGGTGCTGCGGATGTACACCGGCACACCTCGCACCCGAGGTGAGTGGCGTGCGTTCTCTTAAACCAGCCTTATCTCCCTGCTCGGTAGCGGCACGGGACCTGGAACGCGCGCTGGCATATGGGTCACGGAGGAGTGCGACTTGCACCGCACACTGGTGTGCACCGCAGCGCAGCGAAGGACGCGCACGGCGCGCTGACCTGCGCCTCAGAACGCACTGACGTGACGCGCCACCGGATAATGCGTTGTACCCAGAAAGCCCTAGCGCAAGCACTAGCGCAAGCACTTACCCCGGCGCTGCCGCGAGGGCTTACCCCGGCGCTCATGCCAGGGCGAACCCGGCGAGGACTACCGCGAGAGCGTCGCGAACTTGCGAATCGACAGCGGCACGAAGACGAGCAACAGCAGACTGACGCCGATCAGCACGGTAGCGATCGGATTTTGCGCTGTCCAGGCGTCGCCCACCGGGGTTCCGGGCGGCACGTTGCCGAACAGTTCACGGGCCGACTGCACTAGTGCCGAGACCGGATTCCACTCGGCGAAGGTGCGTAGCGGGCCGGGCAGGCTCTCGCTTGGCACGAACGCGTTCGAGATGAAGGTGAGCGGAAACAGGATGAGAAACGACGCGTTATTGATGATCTCGGGGCTCTTGACTGCCATACCGATGAACGCCATTACCCACGAAAACGAGTAGGCGAACAGCAGCAACAGCCCAACTGCGGCGAGAAACTCGAGGGGCGACGAGTTGACTCGCCAACCGACGATGTACCCGGTAATCATCATGACGACCATCGACAGAGCGTTGATGACGAGGTCGCCGTTAGTTCGCCCGACCAGTACGGCCGCGCCGCTCATGGGCAGGGTGCGGAAACGGTCGATGATGCCGTCTTTGAGGTCTTGCGCCATGGCCGAGCCCGAATAGGTCGAACCAAAAACGACGGTCTGCGCGAAGATGCCGGCCATCAAAAACGAGGTATATCCGTCACCGGGAATATCTATCGCTGCGCCGAACACGTAAGAAAACAGGAGCACGAACATGACCGGCTGAATGAGACTGAAGAGCAAAATTTCGGGTACTCGGATGATCTTCATCAGATTGCGCCAGGTCGTCACCCCCCCGTCGCTGAGAAACCGCGAGACCGTGCTGCCCGGAATGGGTTGCAAGGTTCGGGATGCTGCGCCAGTGATTTTTGCAACCGATGGGGTGCTCGGCACGGTGGCCGCGGGGTTCGTTGTGCTCGGGCTGCTCACGCTGCACTCTCCGTGATTTCGCTGCGCTTGTTGCCGCGCTTCTTGCTGTATTTCTTGCTACGTGTGGCATCAGGGCCATCAGTGTCACCCGCGCCGCCCTCGTCTTCGTCGCGTTCCGCAGAGCGGCCCGTGAGTTGCAGAAACACGTCGTCGAGGGTGGGTCGGCGCATTCCGGCGTCGTGCAGGGTGATTCCGGAGGCGGAAGCCGCACTGACTATGGCACCGAGTGCCGCCGGGCCATCGTCGACCGGCACTACCCAGGTGCGGCCACCAGTGACGATGGGCTCGCCGGTGCCGTGGCTGGCGAGCAGGGCGCGCACAGCATCCCCGTCAGATTCGTCGACGAGGGTGAGGGCGACCCGTTGCCCTCCGATCGAGGCTTTGAGCTCATCGGCAGTACCTCGCGCGATGACTTGACCATTGTCGATGACCGAGATGGAGTCGGCGAGCCGGTCGGCTTCTTCGAGGTATTGCGTGGTGAGCAGGACCGTGGTGCCGTCTGAGACAAGCGTTTCGATGACGTCCCACAGGCCGAGGCGGCTACGCGGGTCAAGCCCGGTGGTGGGCTCATCGAGAAAGAGCACGGGGGGCCGAATCACGAGTGCGCCCGCGAGGTCGATACGTCGCCGCATGCCCCCTGAATATCCTTTGACCGGTCGGTTTTGCGAATCGACCAGGTCGAACAGTTCGATGAGTTCGTGGGCACGATGCCGCGCCACCTTTGAACCCAGGTGGTAGAGCTTGCCGACCATCACAAGATTTTCGAAGCCGGTCAGGTTTTCATCGACGGCGGCATACTGGCCGCTTGCGCCGATCATGCGGCGAATCGATTGCGGATCACCGAATACGTCGACACCGTCGATCGTCGCCGACCCGGAGTCGGGCGTGATGAGCGTCGTCAGCGCCTTGACCGTAGTCGTTTTACCGGCTCCGTTCGGGCCGAGTAGGGCAGTCACTGTGCCCTGCGCAACCTCAAGGTCGAGGCCGTCGAGCGCGCGCACGACGGGCGCTCCCTTCGGTGTGTACGTCTTGACGAGCCCACTCGCCTCGATAAATGCCATGGGCTGGATGTTACCCGCCGCCCCTGAGCAGACGTGGCAGGTTCGACTTTCCCACCCGTGCGGATCCGCCCGCCGCCCCGCCCCGCCCGGCCGCGCGATCCGCCCGCCGCCCCGCCCGCTGCGCGCCCGCCCGCCCCGCGCCCGGCCCGGCCGCGCGACCCGCCCGCCGCCCCGCCCGCTGTCGTCACAAACCGTCGCTTGAAATCCGCGATCCGACGTTTTGTGACGACAGCGGGCGTGGCTCGGGCGAGCACCTACGAGCTGGCGAACACCGCGTTCAGCAGCTCGTCGAGGTGCACGCCCACGTCGGGCTCACCCGCGTCGAGCCGGTTGGTGAGCAGCACGAGGCAGAGACCCGCGGCTGGTGAGACCCACAGTTGAGTGTTACTCCAGCCCGAGTGTCCGTAGACGCTGTGATCGAGCAGGCCAGGCCGGCGAGGCAGGTTAAAGCCCAGGCCGAAGTCTTCGAAGCGCTTCGCCGGGTCGGGGTCGATGATGTACAGACCCGCCGTGTGAGGGGTCAGCATCGCCTCGAGCGTGCTGGCGGTGACGATGGCGCTGTGGCCGGTGCCGTCACCGCCGCTCACTCCAACGCCAGCCTGGGCATCAGCGCGGCCGGCAGCAAGCAGCGATTGCCCGATGGCGAGCAGGTCGGCGGCGCTCGCCGCCGCACCAGCTGCCGGATGCCGCAGCCCAAACATGGCGGCAGGGTCGTGGCCGTAACGTTCACCACCGTGCACGGCGTGCACGTCGTCGGTGTCGAACGAGAGTGAACCGGCGCCGACTTCGGCGGCAAGCGCGGCAAACTCCTGTTCGAACGGCTGGCCGGTCGCGTGCTCGATGAGCGCTGCCACGCCAGCCCACGCCAGGTTGTTGTAGCGCCGGGCCGTGGCGGGCACGTATTCCAGCGGTGCGCGTTCGATCGCCTCGCGCAGGGTGGTCGCGCGGCCGTGCGAGATGGCAACCCCGTCGGCGGTGAGCACGACGTCGGCGATTCCCGACGTGTGACTCAGCAGGTGGCGAAGGGCGACCTGTGGGTGGGCGAACTTCGGCAACGCATCCTGCAGCGCAGTGTCAATGGTGAGCAGGCCGCGCTCGACCGCACGCATTGCCGTGAGTGCCACAAGCGGTTTGGTGATCGAGTAGAGGGCGAAGCGGTCGTCAATTCGCGCCGTTCGGCCGCCATCGGTGCCGAAGGCGTCGAGGTGCAGCACCTTGGTGGCGTCGGCGATGCCCAGCACGGCGACGGGCAGGCGACCGGCTTCAACGTGGCCGCGGGTCCAATCGATGGCGGTGGTGGTCGTGGGGATAACGGTGGTCTTGGGGGTGGGGGTGGGGAAAGTTGGCATAGAAACTCCTAACCCGCTGAGCCTACGACCCAGCCCCATGGCCCGGCCGTACTGCCCGGCTGTAATGCCCGGCCCAGCGTTCGGCCGCGCTCAAGCGATCGCGCCAGGGCTAGCCGCGCGGCACGAGCGGTACGAGCCGCTCGAGCTGAGTTACGTGGCCCGGTTCGAGTTCTTCGAGTGAGGTCACTCCGAGTAGGCGCATGGTGCGCGCTACTTGGTCGCCGAGAATTTCGATGACACGATCAACGCCTTCGCGGCCGCCGGCCATCAGGCCGTACAGGTACGCGCGACCGATCAGCGTAAAGCGTGCGCCGAGCGCCACTGAGGCGACGATGTCGGCACCCGACATGATGCCGGTATCGAGGTGCACCTCGGTGTCTTTGCCGACCTCGCGCACGACTTCGGGCAGCAGGTGGAAGGGGATGGGTGCGCGGTCGAGCTGGCGACCGCCGTGGTTCGACAGGGTAATGCCGTCTACGCCGAGCGCCGTCAGGCGTCGTGCGTCATCCACCGTCTGCACGCCTTTGACGACGAGTTTGCCGGGCCACTGTTCCTTGATCCATTTCAGATCGTCGTAGGTGACGGTCGGGTCAAACATGGCGTCAAGTAGTTCGCCGACCGTGCCATTCCAGCTTGAAAGGCTGGCAAAGGCAAGCGGTTCGGTGGTCAAAAAGTCCCACCACCACCACGGGCGGGGGAGGGCGTTGACGACTGTGCCGACCGTGAGCGCCGGCGGAATGGAGAAGCCGTTGCGCTTATCACGCAGGCGAGCACCGGCCACGGGAACGTCGACGGTGACCAGCAGTGTGTCGTAGCCCGCGGCCGCCGCGCGCTCGACGAGTTGCATCGAACGCTCGCGGTCCTTCCACATGTACAGCTGAAACCAGTTGCGACCGTCGGGGGTCGCAGCTTTCACGTCTTCAATACTGCTGGTGCCCATGGTTGACAGCGCGAACGGGATGCCCGCCGCTGCCGCCGCCGTTGCTCCAGCAATTTCACCCTCGGTGTGCATCATGCGCGTGAACCCGGTGGGCGCAATGCCGAAGGGTAGTTCGACGCGCTTGCCGAGCACGTCCCAGCCGGTGTCGACTGTGCTGACGTCGCGCAGAATCGAGGGGTGAAACTGAATATCTTCGAACGCTTGGCGCGCACGGCCGAGCGAGATTTCGGCTTCGGCGGCGCCCTCGGTGTAGTCGAAGGGGGCCTTCGGCGTGCGGCGCTGAGCAATGGCGCGCAGATCGTGAATGGTCAGCGCACCCTGCAGTCTGCGCTTTTTGCCGTTGAGCTCGGGCTTTTTGAAGCGCATGAGCGGGGCAAGCTCGCTGGGGCGCGGAAATCGTCTCGTCACCATGGGTTTCTCCTACTCATTTCGGCGAGAGTAGCAGATTGTCAGACAAGTGCACCAGGCGCAATCCTCGGTATTCACTTCACCCACGGCGTGCGCGGCCATGATGCGAGTTAGACCGGCCCCATGGCGCCTCTTTGCCTCAACCATTGACGCCGGGCGCTTCGATCAGCCGCTACTGGCTCTTACGACGAGCTCGGGCTGAAAGACCACATTTCGCGGCGCGTGATCAGTATCGGCAGTCGCTTCGAGCAGTAGTTCTATGGCGGTCGCTCCGATCGCATGGCTGGGCTGTCGTATCGATGTCAGCGGTACAACGGCCGCGCCCGCAAAGTCAATGTCGTCATACCCGACCAAGGCAATATCTTCTGGTACTCGAATTCGTCCCGACATGACGAGTGCCTGCAGCACCCCAACGGCCATGAGGTCGTTTACGGCGAATATTCCATCGGGGCGGGCGGATGCCGGGCGGGAGGCGATCTCTTCTGCGCTGCGGCGCCCGTCGACCACGGTGAGGCTGGCCGACGAAATCACCTCCAAGGTCACTCCCGGTGACTCGGCGACTGCCCGGCGGGCACCCTCGAGGCGGTCGGTGACTTGACGAATGTTGAATTGTCCAGCCAGGTAAGCGATGCGCCTACGCCCACGGTCGATGAGATGGCGCACGGCGAGATACCCCCCGGCTATGTCATCTACGGAGGCGGAGGAGAACCCAGTGTCGTCCCCGCTCCGGTCCACCAGCACGGCCGGAGTACCCCGTTCTCTCAGCCGCGTGAGGCGCTCTGTGACGTCACCGAACGGCGAGATGAGAACGCCGTGCACCCGCTGTTCCTCAAAGAGGTCAAGATACGCAGCCTCACGGGCAGGGTTGTCATCACTGTTACCCAAAAGAATGGATAGCCCGGCAACGGTGGCGCGGTCTTCAGCCCCGCGGGCGAGTTCAGTGAAGAAGGGGTTGCGCACGTCGAGCACGATGAGGCCAACGGTTTTGCTGCGTCCAGCCCGTAACTGCCGTGCCGCATCATTGCGAACGAAGCCGAGATTGACAATCGCTTCGTGTACTCGAGCCACGGTCGCAGCGGCGACTTTTTCAGGACGGTTGAGCACGTTAGAGACGGTTCCTACAGACACGCGTGCATGTCGAGCGACGTCTTTTACCCCGATTGGGTGCGGTGCTGCCATGTCCTCATCATAGGAGCGTTTATCGAAATGTGATTCGATTCACTTGCAAAAGACGTAGACATTGCTTATGTTTCTCGCGACCAATTAAATCGTTTCATTAGAAAGCGAGTTCCGTCAATGACGACGATCCCCGTTGAGCCGAGCATGCTCGAGCTCCGCAACGTCGCCAAGTCCTTCGGATCGGTGATTGCTCTGAGTGACGGAACCCTCAACCTGGTTTCGGGGTCCATCCACGCGCTGGTCGGAGAAAATGGGGCAGGCAAGTCGACGGTCGTCAAAATCATTGCGGGGCTGTATCGCCGCGACCAGGGCGACTACCTGTTGCGCGGTGAGAGTGTCGAATTTGCCACCACAGCCCAGGCGAAAGACGCGGGTATCGCTGTCATCTACCAAGAGCCCACCCTGTTTCCTGATCTGTCAGTAGCCGAGAACATCTACATGGGTCGCCAGCCGACCAACCGGTTCGGTCGCATCGATCGCCGCGCGATGCGAACACGCGCCACCGAGATTTTCGATCGGCTGGGCGTCGGTATTGACCCTGAGCGCGCCACCGAGGGCCTGTCGATCGCTGACCAGCAACTCATCGAGATAGCCAAAGCGATTTCTTTGGATGCACGCGTGCTGATCATGGACGAGCCCACGGCCGCACTTTCAGGCAACGAGGTTGCACGGTTGTTCGCCGTCGCGCGCAGCTTGCGTGACGAGGGTCGGGCAATTTTGTTCATCTCTCACCGCTTCGATGAAGTATTCGCCCTGTGTGACACGATCACCGTCATGCGCGACGGTGCCTACATCGACACCATGCCCACGGTGAACACCTCGGTTGACGAGATCGTTCGAATGATGGTGGGTCGAGACGTTGCCACACTGTTTCCAAAAACCCCGGCCCAACTTGGCGATGTCGCGCTGGAGGTTGACGGTCTCAATCGCGCGGGAATTTTTCACGACATAACTTTTTCAGTGCGGTCGGGTGAAATAGTCGCACTCGCCGGGCTTGTCGGTGCGGGGCGCAGCGAGGTTGCACGAGCAGTGTTCGGTGTCGATCGCTACGACTCGGGATCAGTGCGGTTGCTGGGGCGCGAACTGCCTGCCGGCCGACCCGCCGAATCTGTGAGGCGTGGGCTCGCTTTTGTTCCAGAAGACAGACGCAAGCAGGGCCTTGTCTTGGATTCCGGGGTCTCTCGCAATCTCACTCTGGCTGTGCGCAACAGTTTGCGCCGGTTCGGGCTTATTCGCACTCGAGACGAGAATCGCGTGACGGGTACCTGGGCTGCCCGCCTTGAGGTAAAAGCGTCGGCAATGGACACCGTGGTGGGCACCCTTTCGGGCGGCAATCAGCAAAAGGTCGTTCTGGGAAAGTGGCTCTCGACTGAGCCAAAGGTGCTCATCATCGACGAGCCGACTCGCGGCATTGACGTCGGTACAAAGGCCGAAGTGCATCGCCTGCTGTCTGACTTGGCGGGCCAGGGGCTCGCTGTGCTCATGATTTCTTCTGAGCTGCCCGAGGTGTTGGGCATGGCAGACCGCGTTTTGGTCATGCGCGAAGGCCGCCTGACGACGGACATCGATCGGGCGTCCGCCACCCCCGAGAACGTCATGCTTGCGGCCACCCGCAATAAGGAGCCTGCCCAATGACGGAAACACTCGCAAAGACGTTGATTCCCCGGCGGCGCACCAGCTTGTGGTCGATTGTGGGCCCCCGTCTGCTGTCGCGAGAAGCGGGTGTGGGCATCACCCTGATCTTGATCGTGGTTTTCACGACCGTGCAGAACCCGAACTTCGTCTTCTCACCCGACGGCTACCGAGATCTTCTGCTGACTCCATCGATTTTGATGCTTGTTGCTGTGGGTCAGGCGTTTGTCATCATCACCCGCAATGTCGATCTCTCGGTGGGCTCAGTCGTGGGGATCACTGCCTACCTAACCGGGCGGCTGTTTATCGACTTTCCCGGCATCTCCGTGGTCGCTGTCTTCGTTGCTGGTGCCCTCGTCGGTGGCGCGCTGGGGCTCATCAATGGTGCGCTTGTCGCGGTCGCCCGAGTGCCCGCGCTGGTGATCACCCTGGGAACTCTGTACATCTACCGCGGGTTGAACGTCGCGTGGGTCGGTAGCGATCGGGTCAACGCCTCTGATCTTCCTCTGGTGTTTCGCGAGCTCGGTACTGACCAAATCCTGTCGATCCCCGTACTCACAATCGTGGGGGTTGCTGTTGTTATCGCCGCTGCCTGGTACCTGAGGAACACGCGCGGAGGCCGTGAGTTCTATGCCATTGGCTCCGACCCCGGCGCTGCCGACTTGTACGGCTTGCGGGTTAACCGACGCATCATCACGGCCTTCGTAGTGTGCGGTGGCCTGGCAGGAGTCGCCGGCGTTATGTTTGCGGCTCGCTACGGGACCGTAAGTTCCCAAGCGGGTACCGGCTGGGAGCTTCAGGCCATCGGCGCCGCAGTCATCGGAGGTGTCGCCATCTCCGGCGGAGTAGGCACGGTGTGGGGCGCGGCGATTGGCGCATTCCTCCTCCTCACAATCAATCGCGCATTGCCTGTGATCGGCATCCCCGACTTCTGGCAGCGCGCCGTAGTCGGCGCACTCATCATTGGGGCCATTGTGCTCGACCGAGTTCTCGCCCTGCGTCAAGCCAGAAAGCTTCGGGAATTAAGGGACTCTGCCCATGACTGAACTCTCGACGGGCGCTCGCCGTGAGCGCGTGATGATTCCGCACTCTCGTGCACTGTGGAAGCGAGTGACGCTGACCCGCGAAGCCGCAGTGATTGGCATGCTGGCTCTGGTCATCGTTGTGGCCATGAACGTTGTCCCTAATTTTGACAGTCCCCTCACGGTGACCTTTTTGCTACGTGACCTGGCACCAATTTTGCTCATCGCTTTGCCGATGACGTTGATCATCATTACCGAAGAGATCGACCTTTCGGTCGCAAGTATCGTGGCGCTCTCTAGCGTCACAGTGGGAATACTGACGCGCGATGGCGCCCCTTTCGAGCTCGCGATGGTGATGGGTGTGCTCGTTGGCGCGGCAGCGGGAGCCATCAATGGATTTCTGGTGACGGTCGTTGGGTTGCCCTCGCTGGCCGTCACCATCGGGTCGCTGGCTATGTTCCGCGGCATTTCTGTCGGGCTTCTGGGAACGCAAGCGGTGACCGACTTTCCCGACACCTGGACCTCGTTGGCTCGCGCAAATATTCCTGGAACTCCCGTGCCGGCGATCATGGTGGTGTTCGTGGTGCTCGCGGCCATTTTTGCCATCGTGCTGCACGCGACTCCCTTTGGCCGCGGCCTGTACGCAATCGGCCTAAATCAGGAGGCAGCCCACTTCTCAGGGGTCAACGTCGCCCGTACTAAGTTCGTCCTCTTCGTTGTGAGCGGTGCTGTTTCGGGTTTCGCGGGTGTCTACTTCACCCTGCTTTACGGAAATGCTCGCGGGGAAAATGCCACGGGTATGGAACTCGCCATCATCGCCGCCGTTTTGCTCGGTGGAGTCTCAATCTTTGGCGGGCGTGGCGCGATCCACGGTGTGATCGCCGGAGTCCTACTTATCGGCATCATCGGCAGCGCGCTACGCCTCGCCGGGGTCACTGCCGACATCATCAACGTCATCACCGGAGTGGTTCTCGTGCTCTCGGTGGTGGGCACCAGCTTCCTCGCCTGGCTTCAGCGCTCACGCGCGTCTGCCAGAGCCCGAGGGGGAAACCAGGGATGACATGAGGTGTTCGAGATGAGCATCACAGCCCTGCAATCACGCACCATTCGACGGAAAGGAAACAACGATGTTTAGTCGACACATCGCTCAACGGGGGCGCTTCGTAGGCGTCGCCGCTCTCACCATGGCAGCCGGCCTCGTGCTGGCCGGCTGTGCCACGGGTGACGCTGCCGAGCCGGCAGCAGACTCGGGAGGCGACGCGAATCTTGCGATCACCTTCCTGCCTAAGAACCTGGGCAACGCGTATTTTGACACCTCGAACGCGGGCGGTGCTGAAGCGATCGCCGAGTTCGGTGGCACTTACCAGGAGGTGGGCCCGACTGAGGCAAGCCCCACGTCGCAGGTGTCCTTCATCCAGACTGCCATTCAGCAGGGTGTGGGGGCACTCGTCGTCTCCGCTAACGATCCCGCAGCATTGTGTGATTCTCTCGATGAGGCTCGCAGCGCTGGCGTCAAGGTCGTGACCTTCGATTCCGACACAAACCCGGAGTGCCGCGATATCTTCATTAACCAGGCCGAGGCCGAGGGTATTGCCCGGGTTCAGGTCGAGATGGTTGCTGAGGGAATCGGTGGTGCAGGCCAGGTCGCGATCTTGTCGGCGGCGGCGAACGCCACCAACCAGAACGCGTGGATCGAACTCATGCAGGCCGAAATTGCTGCTAACTGGCCCGATATCGAGCTGGTCGATGTGGTTTACGGCGACGATGACGACCAGACCTCGTTCGATCGTACGGCTGCCCTGCTGCAGACGTACCCGGACCTCGCAGGCATCATTTCGCCGACGACGGTAGGCATCGCCGCCGCCGCTCGCTACATCCAGACCTCGGAATTCAAGGGTCAGGTTGTTGTCACTGGACTGGGCACGCCAAACCAGATGCGCGAGTACGTCGAAGACGGCACCGTTGGCGCATTCGCACTTTGGAATCCTGCAGACCTGGGCTATCTCGCTGCTTATGCAGCGAAGGCTCTAGTAGAGGGCTCCATCACTGGCGCAGAGGGCGACTCGTTCGACGCCGGACGTCTAGGTAGCTACACCGTCGGGGCAGACGGGGCCGTCCTTCTGGGCGACCCGTTCGTTTTCAACGCCGACAACATCGCCGACTTTAACTTCTAGTCGGCACGATGGGGTCGGAGCCTGTCTCCGGCCCCATCTTCTCTTCGCTTATTCACCCGCGCCCCACCTTTCGGAGTCATAGTGACCAACTTCACCGCCATCGCCCCCGCTTTGGAGAGGCAGGCCATCGAGCTGCCCAGCTGGGCGTTCGGCAACTCAGGGACGCGCTTCCGCGTGTTTGGTACCCCAGGTACTCCTCGGAACCCGTTCGAAAAGATCGCGGATGCGGCTCAAGTGCACGTTCACACCGGTCTCGCCCCGTCGGTGGCCCTGCACATCCCGTGGGACAAGGTTGATGATTATGCGCACTTGCTCGCGCATGCTCAGGAGCTGGGTGTCGCACTTGGCACGATCAACTCGAACACGTTCCAAGATGAGCAGTACAAGTTCGGCTCACTTGCCGCGAGCGACGCGAAGGTACGTCAGCGGGCGATCGACCACCACTTCGAATGCATTGACGTTATGCACGCAACGGGTTCTCGCGATCTTAAGATTTGGCTCGCTGATGGCACGAACTATCCGGGTCAAGACGACATGCGACGGCGGCAGGATGCCCTCAGCGAGAGCCTCGCGGCTATCTACGAGCGCATTGGTAGCGATCAGCGCATGGTGCTCGAGTACAAGTTTTTCGAGCCGGCTTTCTACCACACGGATGTTCCCGACTGGGGTACCGCGTACGCGCAGGTGACCGCGCTAGGTGATCGCGCCATGGTCTGCCTCGATACCGGTCACCACGCGCCCGGCACCAATATCGAGTTCATCGTCATGCAGCTGCTGCGCCTGGGCAAGCTCGGCTCGTTCGACTTCAACTCACGCTTCTATGCTGATGATGACCTCATTGTTGGCGCAGCAGACCCGTTCCAGTTGTTTCGCATCATGGTCGAGGTCGTGCGCGGCGGCGGCTACGACGAGGGCACCGACGTGGCCTTCATGCTCGACCAGTGTCACAACGTCGAAGAGAAGATTCCAGGGCAGATCCGAAGCGTGCTGAACGTGCAAGAGATGACCGCTCGCGCCCTGTTGCTCGATCATGCCGCTCTCGACGCCGCCCAGCGAGACAACGACGTTCTGGCTGCGAACGGCATCATGATGGATGCGTTCTACACGGATGTTCGGGCCGACTTGGCTGCGTGGCGCGAGTCGCGCGGCCTCCCGTCAGACCCGATGGCGACCTACGCAGTAAGCGGCTATCGCGAGCGGATCGTCGCTGAGCGGGTCGGAGGTCAGCAGGCAGGTTGGGGCGCGTGAGAGTCGGGTTTCGGTTGCAGGTGAGGCCCGAGCTGATCGAACAGTATCGCGACGTGCACTCGCCCGTTCGACGCGACATGCTCGAGGCCATCGCCGCGAGCGGACGACGCAACTATTCACTATTCCTTGACGACACCGATGGTTCGCTTTTCGGCTACTACGAGGTTGACGACGACGCCACCGCCCAAGCTTCTTTGGCTGCGAGCACCGTTGCGACTGAGTGGGAATCGGAGATGCGCCACTTCTTCTTCCCCAACACTTCTACTGAGCAGCCGGTGCGAGCCGATCAAGCAGCTCGCCGTCTCTATGAAGTTTTCAACCTGCACGACCAAATTGAAAGTACCTGACATGATGGCCAGCACACCCGCAGAACTCATCGCCCGCAGCAACCGTCTCGGCGCCGAGTCGCACATCACCAACTACGCCGGTGGCAACACTTCGGCGAAAGGCACAGACCTCGACCCCGTCACGGGTGAGCCTGTCGAGTTGATGTGGGTCAAGGGGTCGGGTGGCGACTTGGGCACGCTGACCGAGAGCGGCCTGGCCGTGCTGCGCCTCGACCGCATGCGCGCTCTTGTCGAGGTTTATCCCGGTCTCGACCGCGAAGATGAGATGGTTGCCGCTTTCGACTTTTGCCTGCACGGCAAGGGTGGCGCTGCTCCCAGTATTGATACCGCGATGCACGGGCTGGTAGATGCGCCCCATGTTGATCATTTGCACCCCGACGCCGGTATTGCGATTGCTACGGCCGCAGACGGCGAGAAATTGACCCATGAAATTTATGGTTCGAAAGTCGTGTGGGTGCCCTGGCGCCGGCCAGGTTTTCAACTCGGCCTCGACATTGCCGCCATTAAAGCCGCGAATCCTGATGCAATCGGGTGCATTCTCGGCGGTCACGGCATCACTGCTTGGGCTGACACATCAGCGCAGTGTGAGTTGAACTCTCGGTGGATCATCGAAACCGCACAGGCGTACCTCGACGTGAACGGTAAAAGTGAGCCGTTCGGGGCTGAGCGCGAGGGCTTCGGTGCGCTGCCGGCTGAAGAGCGTCATGCAAAAGCTGCCGCGCTTGCTCCGACGATTCGCGGCCTGGCCAGCCATGACCGCCCGATGGTCGGGCATTTCAGCGACGATGCGCGAGTTCTCAACTTTCTCGCGAGCGCCAATGCGCCGAAACTCGCCGAGTTGGGTACAAGTTGCCCTGACCACTTCTTGCGCACCAAGGTCAAGCCGATGCTGCTCGACCTGCCTGCCGACTCAGACGCTCAGGCGAGCATTCAGCGCCTGAAAGAACTGCACGAGCAGTACCGTGCCGATTACACCGCGTATTACGAGGAGCACGCCGGCGCTGACTCCCCGGCGATTCGTGGTGCAGACCCCCTCATCGTCTTGGTGCCGGGCGTCGGCATGTTCAGTTTTGGCGCGAATAAGCAGACTGCACGGGTGGCTGGTGAGTTTTATCTCAACGCGATCAACGTCATGCGGGGTGCCGAATCGGTGAGCACCTATTCGCCGATCAGTGATGCCGAGAAGTTTCGCATCGAGTATTGGGCGCTGGAGGAGGCCAAGCTGCAGCGCATGCCGAAGCCGAAGAGCCACGCCACGCGCGTCGCATTCGTGACCGGTGCGGCGAGCGGCATTGGTAAAGCCATTGCGACGCGCCTCGCCGCCGAGGGCGCGTGTGTGGTCATCGCCGACCTCGACCTCGTGAAAGCTCAGGCTGCCGCGGCTGAGCTCGGCTCGACCGATGTTGCGATAGGTCTGCAGGTCAACGTCACCGATCAAGCTCAGATTGAGGCGGGGGTTCGGGATGCGGTGCTCGCGTTCGGCGGCATCGACATCGTCGTCAACAACGCGGGGCTGTCGCTCTCAAAGCCGCTGCTGGACACCACCGAAGCTGATTGGGATCTTCAGCACAACGTCATGGCGAAGGGCTCGTTCTTGGTTGCGCAGGCCGCAGCTCGCGTGCTCATCGAGCAGGGAATGGGCGGCGACGTCATCTACATCTCGAGTAAGAACTCGGTCTTTGCCGGACCCAACAACATTGCCTACTCAGCCACGAAAGCTGACCAAGCACACCAGGTTCGGTTGCTGGCCGTCGAGTTGGGTGAGCACGGCGTCAAGGTCAACGGTATTAATCCCGATGGGGTCGTGCGTGGCTCGGGTATCTTCGCCAGTGGGTGGGGCGCCAACCGGGCGGCCACCTACGGTGTCGACGAGAAAGACCTTGGTGCCTTTTATGCTCAGCGCACCATCCTGAAGCGCGAAGTGCTGCCCGAGCACGTAGCCAACGCGGTTGCCGTGCTCACCGGCCCCGATCTAAGCCACACAACGGGTTTGCATATTCCTGTTGACGCGGGTGTGGCTGCGGCCTTCTTGCGTTGATAGCGCAGCTGACACTTCCGCTGACACTGGCGCCCATTGGGAACAAAAACACATGACTGATATCCACGTTGCAGCCGTCGACCTGGGCGCTACGAGCGGCCGCGTTATGCGCGCGGTCATTGGGCCCGACCGGCTAGAACTCATTGAGGTAGCGCGGTTTCCGAACGGGCCGGTGCAACGTAACAACGGTCTGCACTGGAACATTGAGGCTTTGCGCGGGCATGTGCTCGCCGGCCTGCGGTCAGCCTTTGCCGCAGACCCCGCCATCACTTCCATCGGTATTGATTCGTGGGCGGTCGACTACGCGCTCATGTCGGGCGACCGAATGCTGGGCGAGCCCTTTCACTACCGTGACGGTCGCACTGCACGCGGGGTGGCCGCCGTACACGCCCTTGTTCCGCGAGACGAGCTCTACGCTGCCTCGGGCCTGCAACACATCTCGTTCAACACGGTGTTTCAGCTCGCCGCCGACGGAGACGCGCTCGCCGAGGCCGACCGCTTCTTGCTCATCCCTGACCTCGTTGCCTATTGGCTTACGGGCCGCTTGGTCGCCGAATCGACCAACGCGTCGACCACGGGGCTGCTCGATCCGCACACTGGCGAGTGGAACGACGCGCTCATTACCCGGGTCGGGCTACCGCGCCGCATTTTTGCCGAACTCGTGCGCCCCGGCGATGACCTAGGTGGGTTGACACCGTCGATGGCCGCCGAACTTGCCGCACCTGCCGGGGTGCGAGTCACGGCCGTCGGATCTCACGACACGGCCTCGGCCGTCGTCGGTGTGCCTATGACGCGACCCGATGCCGCCTACATCAGCTGCGGAACCTGGGGGCTGGTGGGGCTGGAATTGGAACATCCGGTCATTACCGATGCCAGCCGCGAAGCTAACTTCACCAACGAGGGCGGCGTTGACGGGCGGGTACGGTTCTTGCACAACGTGATGGGGCTGTGGTTGCTCAGCGAGACGATTCGCGCCTGGGAGACCGAGTCAGGACCGGTTGACCTTGGCGCTCTGCTCGCTGATGCGGCGCATGTCGCCGAGGCTGTGCCAATTTTCGATGCCAGCGACGAGCGCTTCATGGCCCCAGGAAATATGCCCGGGCGCATCGCTGCGATCCTCGCCGAGAAGGGAGACGCAGCGCCACGCTCGCAGGCCGCGATGGTGCGATGCATCCTCGAGAGTCTCGCGTCGGCTTTTGCCGACACCGTGCGCACAGCTGGCCGCCTCGCCGATCGTGAGATCGGGGTGATCCACCTTGTGGGAGGCGGCGCCCTCAATAGCCTGCTGTGCCAGTTGACGGCCGACCGTGCGCAGTTGCCGGTCCTTGCCGGTCCCATCGAGGCAACGGCCGTTGGCAACGTACTGGTGCAGGCCCGTGCTCGCGGCCTCGGCGGCTCGCTTGAGCAGGTGCGGGCACTCGTCGCTGATGCATATCCGCCGCAGCGATACGAGCCCCGCGGCTGACGGGCAGGTGAGGGACCGGTCTAACCTGGCCGCATGGCCTACGACAACGCGACGAGCGCAACAACTATGGCACCGGCAGTAGCGCCCACGGCACCGTCACGCCAGCGTCCCGCCCCGATTGTCACGCTGACGGTCAACCCTGCGCTCGACGTGAGCACGACGACTGAAACCGTGATGCCCGAGCATAAGATGCGCTGCGGCGCCAGCCGAGTCGACCCCGGCGGTGGGGGCGTCAACGTCAGCCGAGTGATTGAGCGGCTCGGGGGACACTCCACGGCGATCTACGCGGTGGGTGGCGCGACCGGTCAGGCGTACCGGCAGCTGCTCGAGGCCGAGGGCATCATCGGCCTGGCGATCAGCATTGCGGGGTCGACCCGCCAAAATGTCACGGTTGACGAGACCTCGACGGGCCAGCAGTTTCGCTTCGTGCTGCAGGGGCCGCAGTTGGTGGAAAGCGAGTGGATGCAGTGCTTCGTTGCCACCGATGCGGCGATGAGCTTAGGTGGCTATGTGGTGCCCAGCGGGTCGCTGGCGCCCGGGATGCCCGACGATTTTTACGCCCGCATTGCCCATCGGGCGCGTGAGCTCGGCGTGCGCTGCGTTGTTGACGCCTCGGGCGACGCTCTGGCCGCGGCGGTAGAGGAAGGCGTGTACCTCGTGAAGCCCTCGGGCCGCGAGCTGGGCGAGCTTGTCGGCGTTTCGCTGGCCAGTATCGACGAGAAAGTGGAGGCGGCGCGCGAGCTCGTAGCCCGTGGCCGGGTCGAGGTCGTAGCGCTCACCCTGGGCGGCGACGGCGCTGCCTTGGTGACCGCCGAGGGCGTGACGCGGCTCGCGTCACCGCCCATCATGGTGCGCTCAACGGTGGGCGCTGGTGACAGCTTTCTGGCGGCGATGGTGTTGCGGTTGGCGCAGGGCTGTGACCTTGCCGCCGCTTTTCGCGCGGGTGTGGCGGCGGGTGCGGCGACCGCGACAACAGCGGCCACTGAGCTGTGCCACCGCGACGACGTCGAGCGATTCGAGCGCAACCTCGAGCGCAACCTCGAGTGCGACCTGGAGCGTTAGCGGGAGGGCCGCAACTGGCCGAGCTAGTTCGCAGCTGGCCACAGCGAGTCGCGCAGCGGGCGCAATCAGTCACCCAGAAGTCGATTTTTGCTCCGGCATCGATGTGCGCTTTACGCACTCGCGCGGGTCAAAGTGTTAGACAAATGTACCGAGAGCTTCTACGGTCTGAACCAGTTCACTGCAACAATCACAGGTCACCGTCGACTGAGTGAAAGGCCCGCCCCCGTGCACGAGATCACCTTTACCCCCGAACGTTCGCAGTATGTCTACACTTTTGGCGGTGCCGAGCCGGCGCTGCGAGTGAAGCCGGGTACAGCGATGCGGCTGTGGTCAGAAGATGCCTTCAACTTTGCCCTCACCTCGGTTGACCACCTGCCCAGCCAGCACATCGACATTCGCTACGTGAACCCGCAGACGGGGCCGTTCTATGTTGACGGTGCGGAGCCGGGCGACACGCTGGCGCTGCACATTGTTGACCTCACGCCGGCCCGCAGCTTTGGTGCTTCGACGACTATCCCCTTCTTCGGCGGGCTTACCGGCACCGACCGCACGGCGCTGCTGCAAGACCCTCTTCCGGAGGCGACGTGGATCTACGAGGTGGATACCGCACGCCAGACCGTCGGTTTTCAGGCGCGGTTTGGCGACTTCGAAGTGGCGCTTCCGCTGGAACCCATGCTCGGCACGGTGGGAGTTGCTCCGGCGGCAAAGGAGGTGCGCTCAAGCCTGGTGCCCGAAAGGTTTGGGGGCAATATGGATACCCCCGAGATGAAGGTCGGCACGACCGCCTATCTGGGGGTCAACGTTGAGGGTGCGCTGTTCTCGATCGGTGACGGTCATTACCGGCAGGGTGAGGGTGAAGCGTGCGGCACCGCCGTAGAGGGTGCAATGCACTCGGTGCTCATTGTTGAGCTCATCAAGGGGGGCGCGCCGCTCTGGCCGAGGCTTGAGAACGACGACTACTGGATGGTCGTGGGTTCGTCGAGGCCGATGGAAGATTCGTGGCGCATCGCCCAGCTCGAGATGGTCACGTGGTTCACCGAAATGTTCGATTTGCATGCGATGGATGCGTACCAACTACTCACGCAGACCTCTCTCGCCCCGATCGCCAACGCCGTTGACGCTAACTACAGCGTCGTTGTGAAAGTCGCCAAGTCTCTGATGCCAAAGGGCATCGCGTACAGCGGCCTACACCGCGAACTTCGCTCAGCAGCAAAAAGTCTGCGGTAACCGCACGACGTCTGCACAAGCGACAGCGAATCGCACCCGCGGTTCGAGTTACCCCAGCCCATGCGTTACCCCAGCCCATGCTTTACCCCAACCCACGCTGTACCCCAACCCACAAAGGAGTGGATCAACACATGAATGAACAAAAAACAGCCAACCCGGCCGTTCTCGGCCTGCTCGGCTACGGAGCGTCAACGGTTCTGCTGAGCCTGGCCAACAGTGGCCTGTACCCGGTCGACGGGGTGGTGCTCGTCATGGGCATCTTCTTCGGCGGCATCGCACAAACTCTTGTCGCGGTGATGGCATTCCGCCTGGGTGACACCTTCGGGGTGACGGCGTTCGGCGGCTACTCGTTCCTGTGGCTGTCGTTTGCCTTCATTAACGTCGGTGCGATCAATGAGTGGTGGACAGTGTCGGGTACGGCCATCGGCTATTACCTTTTGATGTGGATGGTCTTCACCATCGGCCTGGTGGTTGCGTCAACCGGAGCCCCGCGCATGCTGACGATCGTGTTGGCGCTCACCGTAGTGCTGCTCGGATCGCTTGGCTTCGGAGCGCTCACTGGTAACGCGGCTCTGAGCCTGTTCGGTGGTTACGAGGGCGTACTCACCGGAGCACTCGCGATTTACCTCGGTTTCGCTTTTCTGATCAACGAGATGTACGGCAAGACCGTGTTGCCCGTCGGCGCCCCGCTGCGCTCTGCCCCGCAAGCAGCTCCGGCCGGCGCACACACCGCCGATTCACTCACCACTGACGCAGTCCGCTAGAAGGAGAACACTATGGATCTTGGAATCACAGGAAAAACTGCCCTCGTTACCGGCGGCACCAAAGGAATTGGCCGCGCTATTGCGGAGGGTTTCGCAGCCGAGGGTGCCAACGTGGCGTTCTGCGCTCGTGATGCTGCCGAGGTGGCCAGCACCCAGGCAGCACTGGAGGCCATGGGCGTGCGCGCCATCGGCACGGTTCTCGATGTCAGCGACGCTGCAGGCATTGCCGCGTGGGTTGAATCGACTGCCACCGTGTTCGGCAGTGTCGACATGGTGGTCGCCAACGTCAGCGCGCTGGCGATTCCTGACACTGACGAGAACTGGGAGACATCGTTTCGCGTCGATGTGATGGGAACCGTCAACCTGGTCAAGGCAGCCCTTCCGCACCTCGAGCGCAGTGACGTCAAGTCTGCTGTGGCGATCTCGAGTGTCTCGGGCCGCGAGGCCGACTTCGCTTCAGGCCCCTACGGCACGGCCAAGACGGCGATCATCGGTTATATGGGCGGGCTTGCTCTGCAGCTGGCCGAGAAGGGCATTCGGGCGAACACGGTCTCTCCTGGCAACACCTATTTTCCGGGTGGCGTGTGGGAGAACATCGAGGGTGGAAACCCCGACCTGTTCTCATTGGCGATGGGCCTCAATCCGACCGGGCGTATGGGTACGGCTGAAGAGGTCGCCGCGGGCGTGGTCTTCTTGTCGAGCCCGAGGGCAAGCCGTATCAGCGGCACCAACCTGGTGATCGACGGGGCCTTGACTCGCGGCATGCAGTTCTAGCGCGGCCTTATCGCCGTAGGTGTGCCCCGCTGTGCGCTTCAGGCGTCGAGCGGGGCACGCTGCGATGAATCGAAATAGGCCAACAGTCGGTCGCGCGCACCTTCGATGTGGGCGCGCGTGAGACGGCCCGCGGCTTCGACATCGCCGTCAGTGACAGCGTCGAGGATGCCCTGGTGCTGCACGATCACGTCATCCAGTGCCAGCAGTTGATGGGCGAGCACCTGACCAGTGCACAGTTCGATTTCACCCATCAGTAGTGCGTGCAGCCGAGCCAGTCGAGGCGAGGGTTGCGCTTCGACGAGCGCGCGGTGAAAAGCGATGTCGGCACGGGCGAGTGGCCCGGCATCGGGTGCACTCTGTTCGGCGCTAACTGCGGCCTGCGCCATCGTTTGCTGCGCGTCCACCGCCGCACTGGGCACTGTTCGATGTGCGGCGAGCAGGCGAAGCGCTGCCTCTTCGACGATGGCCCGGTTTGCATACAGGTCGACGATGTCGTCGCGGTCGAGTTCGGGCACGCGAGCAGTCTTGTGGCTGCTGCGGCGAAGCAGGCCTTCGGCAACAAGTCGTTCGAGGGCGGCCTTTGCGGTCGGGCGCGCCACACCGAATCGTTCAGCGACTGCCTTCTCGGTGACGCTGGCGCCCGGAGGTTCTTTTTGAGCGAGGATGCTCTCACGCAGTGCCTCGTAGACGGCGTACGGAAGAGTCGTGACCGAGACAATCTCGCTCATTACTCTCCTTTCGCTTTGCTCGTCGCATGGGGCCGGGGCGTCGCTGACCCGCTGCGTCTCTGACCCGCTGTGGCTCCGGCCCGCTGTGTCAGACAATACCGCGGAGTCCGCGCAATCGCCCTAGCTCTTGCGCACTCCGGCCTCGATGATCGCGATCTCTTGGGTCGCCGTCTCGCGGTTGCGCATACGCCGCGAAAAGTCGTCGCCGTCGTAGCGCACGCGCAGTCGCCACCACGGGTCATCTGCCGGGTGGCGTCGGATGCGCAGATCGCGCGTGGAGCGCATCCACAGCACGGCGACGATCGCCGCCAGCAGCGCGGCTACCGCACCCACGCCTATCGCCCAGCGGGCTCCGAGCTCGTTGGCGACGATGCCCAGCACGGGGGCGCCTACGGGGGTCCCGCCCATAAAAATGGTGAGGTAGAGCGCCATGACGCGACCCCGAATGCTTGCGCGCGTGGTGGTTTGCACGTAGGCGTTGGCGGCGGTGATCATGGTGAGGGCGGTGAAGCCGACCGGTATGAGAGCGATGGCGAAGAGTTCGAACGTGGGCATGAGTGCGGCCACGACCATCGAGGCCGAAAAGCCGAAGGCGGCGAGCACGATGACGCGCAGCCGCGGGCGTTCGCGCCGCGCTGACAGTAGAGCCCCGGCAACCGACCCGACTGCGAGAATCGATGAGAGCAGCCCGAACTCTCCGGCCCCTCGACCGAATTCGACGCTCGCCATGGTGGCCGTGAAGATGGAGAAGTTGAAGCCAAAGGTGCCGACCAGAAAGACCATCGTGAACACCACAAGCAGGTCGGTGCGGCGGGCGACATATTGGATGCCCGCGCGCAGCTGCCCGCGCCCTCGACCCGCCTTGCTCATCGGGTGTAGTTCGTTGCCGCGCAGTAGCCCGAGCGCCACCATCATTGCCCCGTAGGTGACGACGTTGATGAGAATCACCCAGCCGGCGCCGACGGCCACGGTGAGCAGGCCGGCTACGGCGGGACCGATCAGCCGGGCCGTGTTGAATGAGGCCGAGTTGAGGGCCACGGCGTTGGGTAGGTCGGAAGTGCCGACTAGTTCGCCGACGAAGGTCTGGCGTGCGGGGGCGTCGACGGCGGTGGCGATGCCGAGGCCGAGGGCGAGCAGGTAGACCATCCAGAGTTCGGCAATGCCGAGCACGATGATGAGGCCCAGTGCCAAAGCCAGCAGTGCCTGGGCAACCTGGGTGATGGCGAGCAGGCGACGGCCGGGCATCCGGTCAGCGATGACGCCAGCGAAGGGGCCGATGACGAGGGCGGGCCCGAACTGCAGGGCCATGGTGAATCCGACGGCCGCGGCGTCATTGTCGGTCAGTTCGGTGAGCACGTACCAGTCTTGGGCGGTACGTTGCATCCAGGTTCCCACGTTTGAAATGAGGGCACCGGCGAACCAAATGCGATAGTTGACGCCGGCGAGCGAGCGAAACATTGCGTTCACGCGTCGGCCAGTCGCCTCAGAATCGGCTGCACGGCATCCAGTGCTGCACGCTCCTTCGGGGTTAGCGCGTCAAGTTGGGCGTGAAACCACTGCTGCCGCAAACGGCGTGTCTCGGCGATGACCTGGTTGCCAGCGCTCGTAATGCTGACCCACACTTTGCGAGCGTCATCGTCGCTGGGGTCACGTTGGACGAAGCCGCTTGCCTCCAGGGCGTTAAGGGTGCGGTTCATGGCGGGCGCGCTGACCTTTTCGGCTTCGGCCAAACCGCTTGGAGTGCAACGGCCCTCGCTGGCCAGCCACCACAGGACACCCAACTGCGTGTCACTGATGCCGCCACCGGCGCGTTCCGCGCGAATACGGCGCGCAACCTTTTGAATGAGCACGCGCAATTCTTCTTCGGAATCATTCGGATGCGCAGTCACCTCGTTAGCCTAGTTCATTAACCTTGTTAATGAAAATAGCGGGACCCTGCGAGCCTAAGATCGAGCCAGGAGGCCCCTCATGCCAGATAACCTCGCATCAGCCATCACTGCCGAGCGTCAGCACCGCACCTTCACCGACAGTCACGGCGTCGTCGTGCACTACTACGTGTGGTTACCGCGCACACCGAGAGCCGCTGTGCAGATTGCGCACGGGGTGGGTGAGCATGCCCTGAGGTATGAGGCACTCGCGCAGGCTCTCGTCGCTGCCGGGTACGCCGTGTACGCCGACGACCACCGCGGCCACGGCGCCACGGGCGTCGAGTATTGGAAGGGCGACCTCAGCAAAATCGGCAAACTTGGCGTGGGCGGCTTGCGCGCCACCGAGCAGAACCTGCGTGAGCTGACCGCGCTGGCAGCAGCGGAACATCCCACGTTGCCGGTCATCATGCTCGGCCACTCATGGGGCTCACTCATGGTGCAAAACCTGCTCAATCAGGGTGCCCACCCGTGGAGCGCCGTCGTACTGACCGGTACGGCCCTGCGTACGCCTCTCACCATGAACGGTGGCGACCTCAACGCCCGACACAAGCACTTGGGCACTACGGGAGCAGAGTGGCTGAGCCGTGACCCGGCGGTCTCGCGTGCCTTCGATGACGACCCATTGACCACTGATGCCAAAGTGCTGCAACTGTTCGGAGTCGTCGACGGCCTGCGCTTGTTCGGCACACCGCGACGGGTTCAACCGCCGGTACCGCTGCTGATCATGGTGGGCGACGATGACCCCCTGGGCGGGGAGAAGAGCGCGAAGAAACTCGCCGATGCCTACCTTCAGCGCGGCGGACTCAGCGATGTCGAGCTCGTTGTCTACCCGGGCGCCCGCCACGAGGTTTTCAACGAAACCAACCAGGTCGAAGTGCGTGCCGACCTGATTGCCTGGCTCGACGACCGGCTGTTTGCTGCGAGCTAACCACGGGGCTCTACGCTCATCATCATGATCGTGCTCGCCATTGCCCCGTTCGTTGACGTCGCCGAGTTTGACCGCCTGCGTGCTGCGGGCGCACTTGACGGCAGCACCCGGGGCACCTTCGTACTGGTCGACTCGCGCTGGTATCTCGACGGACGCTCGGGCAGCGCAGCCCACGCCGAAGGGCATGTGCCCGGTGCCGTTTTCATCGACCTCGAACAGTGGCTGGCCGGGCCACCGTCACCCGCTGCCGGCCGTCATCCGCTACCCGATCCTCACGTCTTTGCCCGGGGGATGAGCGCCGCGGGCATCGGCGACGGCTCGACCGTCGTCGTGTACGACGACGCCGGAGGAGTGATTGCCGCACGCCTCGTCTGGATGCTCCGGGCTCTCGGTCACGAAGCCGCCGTACTCGACGGTGGCCTCGCCGCCTGGCAGCGCGCCCACCCGGGGCAGCAGCTCGAGACGGGTGCGCGCGAGGTGCGTCCCGCATCCTTCACCGAACGCCCCTGGCCCGATTCTCTGTTGGCCAGTATCGATGAGACCGAGTCAGCCGCCGTCGACGACACCGCTCTCGTGCTTGACGCGCGCACCCTCGATCGATACCGGGGCGACGCCGAGCCAGTGGATGCTCGCGCCGGTCACATTCCGGGCGCCGAAAGCCTGTCATGCCGCGACAACGTGGCCGCCGATGGAACGCTCATCGCAATCGATGCACTGCGCGAGCGCCTTACGGCCCTCGGCGCGGGAGACAAGCCCGTCATCAGTTACTGCGGTTCGGGAGTTACCGCCTGCCACACCCTGCTGGTGCTTGAGCACGTCGGCTTTGCCGCGGGCCGTCTCTACTCCGGTTCATGGTCGCAATACGCCGCAGACCCTAGCCGCAAGGTTGCCACCGGCAACTAAGGTTGACCTTATGCAGGCTGACGGTGAAAAAGCTGGAGTTTTCCACGCGGAATATAAGGTACCCGGCGGCAAACTCGTCGTCGTTGACCTTGAGGTCGCCGATGGCCGCATCAGCGCTTTTCGGCTGGCCGGTGACTTCTTCGTCGAGCCTGACGAAACGGTGAACGCCATCGAGGCGGCCGTGCTGGGCCTGCCGGCGACGGCCGACGCCGCGACGCTGACGACTGCCGCACGGGATGCCCTGCCAGCCGGCGCCGTACTGCTGGGCTTCAGCCCTGAAGCTGTCGCAACCACGGTGCGTCGAGCGCTGGTGAGCGCCACCAGCTTTGGCGCCTACGACTGGCGCCTGTTACGCGGCCCCGCGTTAGCGCCGCTGCTGCAGATGGCGGTCGATCAGGTGTTGGCTGAAGATGTGGGCGAAGGCGGAAGGGGCCCGACGCTGCGTTTTTGGCAGTGGGAGAGCCCGGCAGTCGTCATCGGTTCGTTTCAGTCAGTGACCAACGAGGTTGACCTGGCTAATGCCGAAAAGTATGGCTTCGAGGTTGTTCGGCGAGTGTCGGGTGGCGGAGCCATGTTCATCGAGCCCGACTCGACCATCACCTATTCGCTGTATGCCCCCTCAGCACTCGTGCAGGGCATGAGCTTCGCCGAGTCGTATGCCTTTCTCGACGAGTGGGTCATCACGGCGCTGCGGAGCCTGGGCATCGACGCCAGTTACCAGCCTCTCAACGACATCACGAGCCCGGCCGGCAAGATTGGCGGGGCCGCACAGAAACGTCTCGGCACCGGTGCCGTGTTGCACCACGTGACCATGGCGTATGACATCGACGGCGATCGCATGGTCGAGGTACTGCGCATCGGGCGCGAGAAGCTCAGCGACAAAGGCATCAAGAGTGCCAATAAGCGCGTCGACCCGTTGAAGTCACAAACGGGTCTCTCTCGCGAGGCGATCATTGATCGGCTCATCGACACGTTCCGCGCTGAAAACGGCCTGCGTGAAGACACCCTGACCGCTGCTGATCTGGCTCGGGCAGAAGTTTTGGTCGCCGAGAAGTTCGGCACCCACGACTGGCTGCACCGCGTGCCCTAAAGCCGCGTGCCCTAAAGCCGCGCGTTTAGCGGGTGGTCAGGTCGGCGTATTCGGGGTGCCGGCGCATCCAGGTGACAACGAACCCGCACACGGGCTGCACGCGGTCAGTGGTTGAGGCGCGCAAGTTGTCAAGAACTGCCCGCACAACGTCGCCACCGACACCCTTGTTGCGCATGAGTGGCGGCACTTCGGCGTGCAACAGCCGCAGGGTCGTGCCGGCGTGGTCGTACACGATCCACCCCTGCAACTCATCACCCTCGTAGGCGGAATACCGCTCAGCGTCGGGCTCGTGGGTGACGGTGAGGCTCATGGTGTGGGCTCCTGTTCTCTGCGTTGGGTGGTGGTGGGCGTGCCCACAGCCGAGTCGACTGGCACGCTGCGCGCCTCGATAACTGCTTGGTACAGCCGCCCGCTTGCTTTCACCGTGCGCACCTGGGTGTCGTAGTCGACGCGCACCAGGCCGAAGCGCTTGTCGTAACCCCAAGCCCACTCGAAGTTGTCCATTAGCGACCAGTAGAAGTAGCCCTTGACGTTTACTCCGTCATCGATGGCGTCGAGGATCGCGTTGAGGTGTAGGCGCAGGAATTCGGCGCGCTCCGTGTCAGCAACTGAGGCTGTGACGGTGCCATCGGCAGCCACTGTCGACGTCGCTTCGTCGGCGTAGGCCGCACCATTTTCGGTGACGTAGAGGGTGACGCCCGCGGGTCGGGCGTACTCGCCGTCGATCCGTGTCAGCAGGCGGGTAAGCCCCTCGGGTTGCACCTCCCACCCCATCGCGGTCACGGGTAGGCCGCGCGAGTGGGTGAAGATGCCATCACCCGCCGGAAACGGAGACAGCTTGGGTCGCTCCGAGGGCGCTGCGCGAGTGAGGGGTGCGTCGGCTGGTGGCCGGGCGCTGATTGCGTCACCGTGGTAATAGTTGATACCCAGAGCGTCAATGGGGGTCGCGATTATCGCGAGGTCGCCGTCGAGAACGGGCAGGTGCAGGCCCCGCGTATCCAGATCAGCGAGCAGGTCGCTCGGGTACCCACCGCGAAAGATTGGGTCAAGAAAAAGTCGGTTGTGTTGAGCGTCCATGCGGCGGGCGGCGTCGACATCGGCCGCATCGGTCGGGTCGACGGGGTCAGCCACGGTCATGTTGAGGGTGATGCCGAGACTCAACTCAGGGCCTAGTTCACGCAGGCGCTGGGTGGCTAGCCCGTGACCGAGCAGCAGGTGATGTGCGGCATCGAGTGAGGCCTGCGGGTTCTGGATGCCCGGCGCATGCTCTCCGCTCAGATAGCCCAGAAACGCCGAACACCAGGGCTCGTTGAGCGATGTCCAGTTGACGACTCGGTCGCCGAGCACGGCGTGCACGTCTGCGGCATAGTCGGCGAAGCGAAAGGCTGTGTCGCGGGCAGGCCAGCCGCCGGCCTCCTGCAGTGCCTGCGGAAGATCCCAGTGGTACAGCGTGAGCCACGGTGTGATGTTCGCGGCAAGAAGTTCGTCGACGAGGCGACGGTAGAAGTCAAGGCCTGCCGCGTTGGCGGTCTGCCCATCTGGTTGCACCCGCGCCCACGAGGTACTGAAGCGGTAGACCTGCACGCCCAGCTCGCTCATCAACGCCACGTCGTCGCGGAAACGGTCGTAGTGCTCGCACGCGCGCTCGCCGCTGTCGCCGCCGACGACCGCGTCGGGTACCCGGCAGAACGCATCCCAAATGGAATCAGCGCGGCCATCGCGGTGCGTCGCGCCCTCAATCTGATAGGCCGCAGTGGCGACGCCGAGCAAAAAGTCGGAGGGGATCGCGCGCGGGGCGGTCGCCGGCGACGATGGGGTGTGCACGCTCATGCTCAGACAGCGTAATCGCTGGCCTAGCCTCGGGCGCATCCTGGTTTTACGCCCCCGACTAGGCTGTGCGGGTGATTGACGCCGGCAGCACTTCAGGATTCTGGCCTCGATTACGCGCGGCCGCCGTGGTTGTCACCGCCATTGCGCTGCTGAGCGGATGCGCGGTCGAAGGTGAACCCCTCGCCCCGACTGAATCGTCGTCACCCCCGGCAGTATCAGCGCCAGCGCCCACCCCGGTGCCGACGCCAACGCCGACAGCCACGCCGACATCTACGCCCACATTCGACAGCGCACGTTTCTCGATCGACGACCCGACCAGCCTGTGGGTGGTCTCCAATAAGCGCCGCCCGCTTGATCCGACCAGTTTCGTGCCCCCCAATTTGCGCGGAGTCTTCGTGGCTTCCACTCGAGAGATGCTGTTGCGCGACGATGCGGCCGCGGCCACCGAGGCGATGTTTGCGGCGGCGCAAAGCGAAGCAGGGCTGACCCTGCAACTCACCAGCGCATACCGCAGCGTTGACACGCAGGCAGTGGTCTACAACCGAACAGTCGGCAACATCGGGCAAGCGGGCGCCGACCAGGTCAGCGCGCGGCCCGGACACAGCGAACATCAGACCGGGTTGGCCATCGACATCGGGTCCCTTCCCGCGTCGTGCACGTTCGAAGCCTGCTTCGGCGACACGGCGCACGGTCAGTGGTTGGCGGCAAACGCGCACCGATTTGGATTCATCGTGCGCTACCCGAAAGATCTGACCCCCATCACCGGGTTTGTCTTCGAGCCGTGGCATTTTCGCTACGTGGGGCTCGAACTCGCGGCCGAGCTGCAGGCCACGGGCATCGCAACCCTGGAAGAGTTTTTCGGCCTGCCGGCTGCACCCGATTACGCGGGCTGAACAGCCGCGGGTTGGGCCGTAGCCCCCGCCTCAGCCTCTGCCCCTGCCTCAGCGGGCGGCAAAAACTATCGCATCAACGATTTTCTCGATGATCGGTCGCGGTGTGGCAAGAATCATGCGCACGTGCCCAGCGCCGATCGCCCCGCACGCGCGCCCGTCGGTGACCGCCAGCTTTGCGCGCTTCTGCAGAACGAGCGCCGGGTCCTCGCCGAGGCCGAGCGCAGACACGTCGAGCCACGCAATGTAGGTGCCCTCGGGCGGGGTGTACTGCACCTCGGGCAGGCGATCGGCGAGTAATCCGGCGAGCAGTTGCCGGTTGGCGTCGTAGTAAGCGACCGTGGCGTCCAGCCACTCGCGGCCCTCACGGTAGGCAACCGTGTTCGCGATGACGCCGAGGATGCTGGCGCCATGACTGGCGAAGGGCCCCAGCTTCGCCCAAAGCTCAGCGTCGGCGTCATTGGTCAGAATGAGTTGGGCGGCTTTAAGGCCGGGCAGGTTCCAGGCTTTCGACGCACTCGTGACCGTGATGCTGTGCGCGGCGGCCGCAGGGCTCACGCTCGCGTAGGGCACGTGCTGGGCACTACCGAAGATGATGGGCGCATGAACTTCGTCGGCAAATACCCGGGCTCCGTGCCGTTCAACGACCACACTGAGGGCGAGTAATTCGTCTCGGGTGAAGACTCGCCCGCCCGGGTTCAGCGGATTACACAGCGCCACCAGCCCAGCCCCCGCCACCAGTTCGCGCTCGATGGCCTCCAGGTCGAGCACGGTACGGGTGTCGCTAACAGCCATCGGAACCTCGACCGCCGTGCGGCCGTGCCGAGCGGGAACGGTGAGAAAAGGCATATATGCCGGCGTCGGCACGATTACGGCTGAGCCCGGCCGAGAGAAGTGCTCCATCGCGACAACGAGCCCCGTAATCACATCAGGCAGCGCGTGAACCCGCGTGGCATCAACCTTCCACGCGAATCGGTCGAGCATCCACTCGGCCGTTGCGCGGCCCATCCGGGCGGCGATGGGCCGCGGCAGATAGCCGAGACGGCCCGCATCCACTGCAGAATGGAGGGCCGCCGTGATCTCCGGCGCAGTACCCAGATCGCTTTCGGCCACCCACGCGCCAATGGTGCCCGGAAACAAACTCCACTTCATGCTTCCAGCGGCATGCAACTGCGCGGGGGTAATCGCGTCCCACTGGGCGAACAGTGCCGCACGGTCAAGCGGCTCACGCGATCCCACCGATTGCGGCCCCGCTGACTGAGGCCACACTGGCTCAGGCAAGAGCGCCATCCACGATTGCTTTTGCCTCCTGTTGCACGAGCCGCAGGTGCTCTTCGCCGACAAACGATTCAGCGTAAATCTTGTACACGTTTTCGGTTCCGCTCGGCCGGGCCGCGAACCAGGCCCGCTCGGTTGTGACTTTCACTCCGCCAATGCTCGCACCGTTGCCGGGCGCCTCGCTCAGTCGGGCCGTGATGGGGTCACCCGCGAGAGCGTCTGCAGTGATGGCCGCACCGTCGAGTTTGCTCAGCGTTACCTTTTGCGCGGCAGTGGCGGGGGCATCCACTCGCTCATAGACCGGTGCACCGTGCCGCTCGGTGAGGCCCGCGTATAACTTTGAGGGGCTCACGCCGGTGACTGCGGTGATTTCGGATGCCAGCAGGGCCAACAGAATGC
>Ga0306871_1000052_pt1 | contig 49356 bp, 39 predicted proteins | sample AntRauMeHopE1497_FD_190447 | JGI IMG/M metagenome (GOLD analysis project Ga0306871, IMG submission 190447) | Saline lake microbial communities from Rauer Islands, Antarctica - Metagenome Hop E1 #497 (v2) (version 2) | ecosystem: Environmental > Aquatic > Non-marine Saline and Alkaline > Saline ... | reverse complement strand
CATTTATCAAGTAGAGGCAATAAACATGGCAAGCAGTGCTTAAATTCTATCACTGGTTTGCGTCAAAAAAGCGTGGATAGACCGATATGCATTTAAATTAAACCCACGTTAACCAGTTAATGGCAGCACCTCCTTTTTATTCTATTAAAGATGAAGACCTAGACTGCAAGAAACAGCGCTAGCTTTTTCAGCGCTGATATTGACTGTGCCTGAAAGCCATATTAGTGAAAAGATTTTAATGCGCGCTGCTCCCATTGCCCCAGTGCAGCAAAAAAAATGCAGCTTGCCATTATAATAGATGACACAGGCGCATAAGCTGCTGATGCGCTTTCGCTACCCAAAAATATTACATTTTCGATATTGCCGCATACTCACTACTCTACTAATTGCTCATCCTTATCCAGTAACGCTTACCTTTTTACAGCAGGCATTGTCTAGCCTACCTAGTGATATAGGACTCGTTGCGGTAAGTGAATATTTGCAAGAGACTAATAAGAAGCAGCAACAGTGCTTAAGTCTTGCTAAGGTAAACGAACTTTTGGCAAATATGTGGGGGTCAGTACTTAAAAATTAATGTAATACTATTTCATTTCTGCCTTAAACGTTATACTATAACATCTTAAGAGCGGCTGAATAGCTTAAGCTCACTTTTATTGTTTATCTTCTTTTAGACTTATCAACAGGCTTATTCGATTGAAAATAGTAGACATAAAATCACAGGATATGACTAACAGCCTTGCGGGCACCCGCATGTCGAGTGATATCCCCACTATTATTGTGAAAAACAACGGCAAACTAGACCGGCTTGGCGTGTGGCTCGCGAGTCTTTGTGCACTGCATTGTTTGTTATTGCCAATCCTTATTCCCTTAGCACCACTAATTGCCAGTTCTTTTGTAGCCGACGCGTGGTTTGAACGTGTTATTTTAAGCGGCTCTATTCTGGTTGGCTTTGCGGCATTATTTATTGGTTTTTATCAATATCACCGTCAGTTATATCCCATTTATTCGCTTGTTTTAGGGGCACTTATTTATTGGAATAAACATATGTTCGGCGAGGCATATGAGCCTGTCACAATAGCGGTAGGTGCATTACTAATTATTATTGCTCACGTTACCAACTTACGTTTATGCAAAAAATGTAAAACGTGTGAAACCTGTTAAAGAGACTTGCTAATATAACTAACTATTAGGCGTCTGTTCCTTCAAGGCTTTTTGTTCTTTATGAGCGTTCACTGTCTCGTATACCGCAGCTGAAATTACTAACAAGCCACCTACAAGGGTTTGCCAAGTGGGCGATTCATTCAATAATACTATCGCAAATACAACACCATAAAAGGGCTGCATGCAGGCCACTAGCGAAAACGTTTTGGCGCGCAAATGCTTTAAGGCATTGGCAACCATAGTGTGGGGAAGTGCGGTAAAGACGGTGCCTAGCAATACTAGCATTAGCGCTGTTTTGGTATTCATCGAGGTAAATTCATCTGACACGAAAAAAAGTAAGCATGGGCAAATCACCATCATTTGATAGGCCATGGCCTTATAGCCAGAATAATGAGAGAAGTATTTACGGTGGCTTAAGTTTCGAACAGCGTACAAAAACGCCGAAAACACGCCAATAATAACGCCTAAGGTCACATCGTTAGTTAGCGATGCGCTTGGTACAATAAAACCAATGCCCACTAATACCACTAGTGCACTAACAATATCTTGCCAAGATATTCTTATTTTTTCAAATACAGGTCCAATTAAAACGGTAATAACGGGGAAGGTAAACAGTGCGATTATACCGACAGAGACCGAGGCGTATTGCATGGCAGCGAAATAAGTAACCCAATGTGCAGCCATTATTATGCCTAAACCAATGCCAACAAAATAATCTTTCTTATTATTTAATTTCAGCGACTCTCCGCTAAGTTTCACCACAATAAATAGCGCAATAAATCCAAACAAGGATCGTCCAAACGTAATATCAGTGGCTGAAAGAGGAATGAGCTTTGAGAATAATGCAGTGCCTCCTAGTAGCATCACGGTAAAGTGCAAACTAATAAGGCTTCGCTTAACAGGATTCAAGAATGTTTCCTATTTCTTTTGCTTATATTTTACTGCGAGTGCTTCACCTAAACGCGTTACATCACCTGCTGATAAATCTTTAAATGAAATCTTGTCAGACTCAAAGCACAATACAACAGTGGAGCCCAATTTGAAGCGCCCCATTTCTTGGCCTTTTTCTAAGGTGATATTGTCTTGACTATGCTGCCAATGTTGCACATATTTGCTCGCCGGTGGGGTAATATTGCCGGCCCAAGCAGTTTCAATACTGGCCACTACCGTTGCACCAACTAATACTACCGCAACTTTACCCACGGATGTGTCGAAAATGGTAACAACTCGTTCATTTCTGGCGAACAAGCCCGGCACGTTCCGAGCGGTTAAGGGATTAACTGAAAATAATTCTCCTGGCACATGCAGGGTGTCAGTAAGTTTGCCTGCAATAGGCATATGAATTCTGTGGTAGTCCTTTGGTGCAAGGTAAATAGTGACAAACTTGCCGCCTTTAAAGCACTCAGCTATTTCTGGCTTGCCCCCTAGTAGCGTGGTTACGCTATAGTAATGGCTTTTTGCTTGAAATACTTTATCACCAATTATATCGCCGTACTGACTCACGTTACCGTCTACCGGTTGGCATAGAATATCGTCGCCTTCAATTATTGGGCGAACATCGCGTTTGAGAGCGCGGGTAAAAAAATCATTGAAACTTTTATAAGCACTAGGGTCTTCATGCAGCGCTTCTTGCATATTAATATTATACGCTTTAATAAAACGCTTTATACAAAATTGCGTTACTGCGCCTGCCTCAGCAGCGGCCAGTTGGCCGATTAAACGCGACAGAAAATGCTTTGGCAAAATATATTGTATGCGTACTTTAATCCAGTCAATCACTCATTTATCTCCGATTTTCAAGCTATTCATTGTATAACATGGTGTAAATTAAGACAGTGTTTACAAGCTCTTAAACACTTATTCTTTGATATATGCTGGACGGTTCTGCTCTAAGGAATCAACAATTTTTAGATAACTTTGATAGCGTTCGTTATTAATCTTGTTGAGCTCTACCGCTTCGCGAATTAAACAACCAGGGTCATTCCTATGCGTGCAGTCGCTAAACTTACAGCCCCCCAAGTACTCTCTAAGCTCTACAAACCCTTGGGTTATGTCCTGCACAGGTAAGTGCCATAGGCCGAATTCGCGCACACCGGGTGAATCAATAAGTTCGCCGCCTAAGCTGAATGGGATAAGTTTTGCTGCGGTAGTGGTGTGCTGTCCTAAGCCAGAATTTCCCGACACTTCACCCACTGTTTCTTGCGAGTCGGGAAGTAACTGGTTAATTAGGCTTGATTTGCCCACGCCACTTTGGCCTACCAACACGTTTACTTTATCTTTAAGCACGCTGCTTAGCTCGTCTAGCCCTGCTTGACTAACACAGCTAGCCATAATAACGCGGTAGCCAATTTGAGTATACACCTCAAGGTCTTTTTCAACTTGCACTAGGGCTTCGTTTGTGAGTAATTCTACTTTGTTAATGACAATGATCGGGGAGATACGTGCATGCTCACAGGCCACTAAATATCGGTCTATAATATGCGTTGATAAAGCCGGTACAATGGAACCAACTACTATGATTTGGTCAATGTTTGCGGCAATTGGTTTTAAGCCGTCGTAGTAATCTGGGCGCGAGAGCTCGCTTTTACGGTCAATAACCACTTCAATAATACCACGGTCGCGTTCCTCAAGCGTTGTGCTTGGCCTAAATACGACCTGATCGCCACACACCACAGATTTGATAGTACGTCGAATATAACACTTATGCTGGTCTCTATCGGCACTTGTTGTTTCTACAATGGCTTGTTTACCAAAACGACTTATGACGCGGCCATCAATTAATTCGCCTAACGAGCTTGTATCTTCAGGTCTGCCTGAAGCATGAGTTATATTAGTGTTAAGACGTTTACTTCGATTTTTAGCAATTTGCCGCTGCTGGTTTTTAGATAACTTTGTTTTTTTGGACACGTAAATAAAGGCGCATATTGGCGAATGTTGTCCAACATGATACCTTGTTGTGTAGATTTAACCTAGTGCACTGACTTGATCAGTATAAATAAGTAGGAAGCTAAATGTCGGTAAACGAACAAAATCTTGTCTGGATAGACATGGAAATGACAGGGCTTAACCCTGACACCTGCGTGGTGCTTGAAATTGCCACAATAGTCACCGACGCACAGTTAAGCGTGATAGCCACGGGACCGGTGATAGCGATACATCAAAGTGCTGATGTTCTTGATAACATGGATCCCTGGTGCGTGAATATTCATGGTGGTACAGGCCTAACTCAGCGTTGTAAAGAAAGTGAAGTTGACGTCGCTCAAGCATCTCAGCTTACGATAGACTTCTTGAAAAACTATGTGCCAGCAGGGAAATCCCCACTGTGTGGAAATACGATTGGTCAAGATCGTCGCTTTTTAGTGAAATATATGCCAACGCTTGAAGCCTATTTTCATTATCGTAATATCGATGTTAGCACCGTTAAAGAGCTAACGGCAAGGTGGCAGCCTGAAATTTTGAAAGGATTCAAAAAGAAAGGGGTGCATTTGGCCTTAGACGACATAATAGAATCGATAGAAGAAATGAAATACTATCGTGAGACAGTGTTTAAGATTTAGACACTTATGCTGGAGGTATTAGTACTAATGACTAATATTTCCTCATTTTATGATTATTTCAAAAAAAATTAAAATAATCCTTGCACCCCTCGCAAAATTTTCTATAATGCGCCTCCAAATTGCGGGAATAGCTCAGTTGGTAGAGCGCGACCTTGCCAAGGTCGAGGTCGCGAGTTCGAATCTCGTTTCCCGCTCCAATTTCTTTCTTCCACGAAAGACGTTAGCATAGTAATCATCATTCACCTCCTTTATCTGTTTGCACCCTATGAATTACCTAGCGCATATCCATTTAGCTCACGTTACCCAAACAAGTCTTTTAGGCAATTTTCTAGGTGACTTTGTAAAAGGAAGTGATTTACAACATCTGCCGCTTAAACTTCAACATGGTGTGCGCTTGCATCGCGCGATTGACACCTTCACTGATCAACACACGCTTGTTAAATACTTAAAACGACAGTTCCCCATCAGTATTCGGAGAATGTCGGGTATCACTATTGATATTTACTTTGATCATCTATTAAGTCTTCGGTGGCAACAGTATAGTAAACATTGTGTTCACAGCGTACTTAAGCAATTTTACCGTGAGCTTGCTAATAGTAAAGTGCCTATTGATGGCAGATTTAACGATGTGAAAGATGGTTTGTTGAGCCATCAATGGTTGCATGAGTATGCACATAAAGAGGCCGTAAACCGTGCTTTTTTTCAAATAGAAAGACGCCTTAAGTACCGCGTAGAGTTTGCGCAAGAGTCGATTGAATTTATTAGCAGTGCTCAAGAAGAATTTGACCAAGCCTTTACCCAGTTTTACCCAGCTTTAGTTGATTATTGCCACGATAAGAGTAGTTAATATTGTTGTGCTTACCTGTGCTTTGAGACTGTCCCTTGGTTTAGTTTATTCAATATGAGCTTGTGTTATCATAGCTCAATTAGTTTTTTTGACACCGTCGGTACTACGTCATTACACCGTCATCACAACGTCATCACCCATAGTAGCAGGTAGCCTTGTATATTAGGTTTACGATCTGCAGATACATTTCGCTAGCCATTTACGAAGCTGAGCGTACTGACAAACTTCGATAGGAAACGTGTAACCGCCCTATGTCCAACACTAAAATGTCTCAGGTAGCGTCCGCTAAAAAAGCGCTTAAAGAAGTATTCGGCTTTGATCAATTCAGAGCGTCCCAGCAGCCTATTATAGAAAATGTGCTTGATGGCATAAATACGCTCGCTATTATGCCTACCGGTGGGGGCAAGTCTTTATGCTACCAAATTCCTGGTATTGTATTTGATGGGCTCACCTTGGTTATATCTCCGCTTATATCACTCATGCAAGATCAAGTAAGGCAGCTTGAGGAGCTCAATGTGAGTGCCTGTGTGCTTAATAGCGCTCTTAGCTCACAAGAATATCAACACAACCTAGACAGTATTGTAAGTGGCCACACAAAGCTGTTATTTTTGGCCCCCGAAACAGTGCTGCAGCCTAGTATTATTTCGGTGTTGAAAAGTGTAGATGTTGCCTGTATTGCTATAGATGAGGCGCACTGTATTTCTGAATGGGGGCACGAGTTTAGGCCAGAATACAGGCAGCTGCACCAGCTTGTTGAGCACTTTGCTAAAGCGGTCGTAATAGCGCTTACCGCAACTGCAACGCCAAGAGTGCGCGAAGATATAAAGCGCCAGCTATTGATTAGTGAAGACGCTGAGTTTATGGCCAGTTTCGATCGTCCTAACTTGTACATAGAGGTAGCTCATAAGGAAAAACCATACCAACAAGCTAAAGCATTTATAAACAAGCATCCTAAGCAGTCTGGTATTATCTACTGCCAATCACGCTCTGGGGTTGACGAATTAGCCACCAAATTACAAAACGATGGTTACAAAGCGTTGCCTTATCATGCGGGTTTAAACAGTCAAAAGCGCAGTGACTATCAACATAAATTTGTGTATGACGATGTCGATATTATTGTAGCTACCATTGCATTTGGCATGGGTATAAACAAGCCTGATGTTCGCTATGTGCTTCACTACGATTTACCCAAAAATATTGAAGGTTACTATCAACAAATTGGCAGGGCAGGGCGCGATGGACTAAACGCAGACTGTTTGCTCTTATTCGGCTACGGAGATACGGGCAAAATCCGTTATTTTATTGACCAAATGCAAGATGCGAAGCAAAAGCGCTTAGCTACAATGCATTTAGGACACATGTTAGCCTTGGCTGAAAGCCAAGAATGCAGGCGTATAGTACTGTTGCAATATTTTGGCGAGACAAATATTTCACAAAACTGTCAGTACTGTGATAACTGCTTAAATGAAGGCAAGGAAGCATCAGATTTAACCGTGCACGCGCAAAAGTTTTTATCGTGTATACATCGCACAGGGCAGCGTTTTGGCGCCTCTTATATTGCCGATGTCCTTAGAGGCTCAAACGCTGAAAAAATACTGCAAAATCAGCACAATTTACTATCGACATACAATATAGGGCGCGAACTCACTAAAAAGCAGTGGATGACACTGTCGAGGCAGCTTATTGCTAAAGGCTTATTAGAGCAGGAAGAAATTTACGGAGGTTTGCGTCTTACCCAGCTCGCAGGCGACGTATTGAAAGGTAAGGCCCCGTTTTTAGCGCTGTTGCAGCAAGCTAGCGCAGTTGGTTCTGCTAAGACTAAAGGCACGAATCTAGACGCTTTACAATTAGAGCCTGAGCAAGCATTAGTTGATGCGCTAAAAAGAAAACGTAAACAACTTGCAGATGAGGGGGTTGTTCCTCCTTATGCTATTTTTGCAGACCGATCGCTTAATGAGATGGCTCATTTTTTCCCGCAATCTCACGACAGCTTGTTAAAGATCCACGGCGTTGGTCAAGCTAAACTAGATAAGTACGGCGCTATTTTCTTAACTATTATTGTTGAATACTGCCGCGAGCATGGCAAAACCGAGGTGAGCAATGATGCAAAAGCAACCAGTACAACGAGTCCGAAAAAAGACGCTAACGTCCTAGCGCCTAAAACCATAGAAATAGTAGAGCAATTTATGGTGGGAACCTCAGTGTTAGATCTCTCACAGCAGCATAAAGTAAAAACAAACACGATTTATACGCACTTGTATAAATATGCACAGGCAGGTAAAAAGTTTATGGGTGATGAAGCACTGCTGGCCGAATTATCTATTTCTAAAGACAGTTTAATCGCCGGTATAGCGGCGTTTGAAAAGTGTGGGTATGAGCGGCTAAAGCCAGTATATGATGAATTGGCCGCAGTGCTCTCCTACGACCAACTGCATATGTTGCGGGTGCTGTTTGTAGCGCAAAAATCAAACAGCAAATAAAGCGATTGCAATGTCAAATAGGCTTATAAAAATAGTTATAAGTCTCCTGCTATACTCCAAGATCTTTCCCTGCCAATACTCACACTAGTGTTTCGATACAAAGCTAAACTAGTGGGCACGACTAAAATTCAAATTATTGACACTGACTTACAAACGGTAACCTTCTTCGTAAAGAAGCGCAATAGGGTGCGCAATCATATTGCTCAGGTGCATGCTGCCACCATGGCATTGCTTGCAGAGTCAGCTACCGGTTTTGTGGTAGGACTTAACCTACTGGGTAATAAACTGCCCTTAATTAAATCGATGAACCTAAAGTATGTGCGCTGCTCAGTTGGTTTAATGAGAGCGCTTGCATGGGTAAGCGATGAACAAATAGAGCAAATGCAGACACTCGAAAGAGGCGATATTATGGTGTCTGTGACCGTAACTGACCAGAGCTATGAAGAACCGATAGTGTGTGAAATGAATTGGACATGGATTGAAAAACAAAAAAGCTAGCGCGTTTTTATGCCTAAATTTGAAGCTTTTACACGCTTTTAGATTATTGGACTGTAAAGTTAATGATTTAGTTGACATCACCGATATTCAAGCGTAAATGTGCAGACGAAAATGCGGCATCAAATTCGCCGCTTAAATCGTTACGAAACTGGCTTAACATTTGCTTATCGGAGTATTACAAGGTGACAACTATACCTAATTTACCATTATCAAAAGAAGAGTTGCTGAAAAGTGTGTTCAACGACCCTAAAAACTATCCCTATGGATTCTCCCGCTCAGGTGATTTTTCAATTGCAGAGAGTAAGGCTTTAGTCGCATATGGTTGTTATTTTAGCGCCTTAGTTAGTGGTCAAATTAAACCGCAAAGCAGTGATGACGATACATTGCTGTTGGCAGTGCGTGGTGATATAGAACCTAAAGATACTTCGCAGCGTGCATGGGTAAAGTATCAAAAGCGTATTAACCGACCAAAAACTGATAGTATATATGGGTCGAAAAAAACAGTACTGCAAGAACAAAATGAACTGGTAAATCACACCGATGACGATGAGGATATGGATTTTGACGATTAATAGGATAGGCTGCTAGTTAATCTATCAATTTCCCCTTTAAACGTTACGTTCATCCTAAAAAAAAGCTATATTGGGATAAATATCTCGCTTTGTTGTTATATATCCCTTTTTAAGGTTTTTTCTTTACCTAGGCTGAGGTATATTCATTACGAACTTATTTATTGATAAATTAAGGAGTCATACTGGTGAGGATGATGTCAGGCGCTGCTATGGTAGTAGAAGCCTTAAAAGAAGTTGGTGTTTCGCATGTTTTCGGTTATCCCGGCGGAGCGGTCTTAGATATATACGATGCTTTGTTTGCACAAGATGACGTAAAACACATATTAGTACGTCATGAACAAGGTGCAGCCCACATGGCCGACGGTTATGCTCGTGCAACGGGCAGGACCGGCACGGTCTTAGTAACCTCAGGCCCAGGCGCTACAAATACGCTCACCGGCATTGCAACTGCTTATATGGACTCTGTCCCTATGGTGGTGTTGTCGGGCCAAGTGCCGTCAATGCACATTGGTGAAGATGCATTCCAAGAAACGGATATGGTGGGTTGTTCAAGACCCATTGTAAAACATAGCTTTTTAGTCAAGAAAACCACCGATATTCCCATGGCGATTGCAAAAGCTTACTACATTGCCAATACCGGACGTCCGGGCCCTGTGGTAGTTGATTTACCTAAAGATTTGGTAAACGTGCAAGACAAACACCCTTATGTTTTTCCTGACGATGTGACTATGCGTTCTTACAATCCTACGGTTAAGGGGCATAGCAAGCAAATAACCAAAGCGGTTGCGTGCATGCTTAGCGCAAAACGTCCGGTGATCTATGTTGGTGGCGGCGCTATTATAGCTGAAGCTGACGGTTTAGTGACACAGCTAGCAGAAAAGTTAAATGCGCCGGTTACCTGTACTCTTATGGGGCTTGGGGCATTCTCAGGTGTACATGAGCAGTTTGTTGGAATGTTGGGTATGCACGGTCTGCTTGAAGCCAATAAAAGCATGCACAACGCTGACTGTATTGTCGCATTAGGCGCTCGCTTCGATGACCGAGTGACCAATAACGTAGATAAATTTTGTCCGCATGCTGATATCATTCATGTTGATATTGACCCTGCATCAATTTCTAAAATCCTGAAGGCGCATATTCCGGTGGTTGGTTCGGTAGATGTCGTTTGTAAACAATTCTTAGACCGAATGGAAGACGTAGATACTGAAGCCCAAAAAGAGAAGCTTAAAGACTGGTGGGCGCAAATTAACGAATGGCGTGCTCGCAAGTGTTTAGACTACAAACAGGGCGCTGAGGTGATAAAACCACAAAGAGTGATTGAAGCGGTTTATAAGCATACTAAAGGTGACGCTTATATAAGCTCAGACGTGGGTCAGCACCAAATGTTTGCGGCGCTTTATTATCCCTTTGCTAAACCACGGCGATGGATTAATTCAGGTGGTTTAGGCACTATGGGTTTTGGTCTGCCGGCCGCTATGGGGGTTCAATTCGCCTTCCCAGACGCATGTTCGGTGGTCATTACGGGCGACGGTAGTATTCAAATGAACATTCAAGAGCTGTCAACGTGCCTGCAGTATAACTTGCCGATTAAGGTTATTTCACTTAATAACCGTGCCTTGGGCATGGTAAGACAATGGCAAGACATGAACTACAAAGGTCGTCATTCATGTTCATACATGGACTCAATGCCCGACTTTGTGAAACTTGCGGAAGCTTATGGGCATATTGGCATTCAGGTAGATAAACTTGACCAATTAGACGAGGCTATGGAGCGCTGCTTTGCCGAGAAAAACAGACTGGTATTCATGGATATTTTGGTTGATCAAGACGAGCACGTATACCCTATGCAAATAAAGTATGGCGCTATGGATGATATACGTCTAAGTAAAACGGAGCGCACCTAATGAGGCGTATTATTTCTGTATTAATGGAAAATGCTCCAGGCTCGCTTTCTCGAATTGCCGGCGTCTTTTCGCAGCGTGGTTATAATGTAGACTCACTATGCGTCGCTCCCACAAGCGATGACAGCTTGTCGCGCTTAACCATTATTACTCAAGCTGACGACAAGGTAACCGAGCAAATCACTAAGCAGGTGAACAAACTGATCGACGTACTGCGCGTTGCCGAGCTGTCAGAAGCACCGCACGTTGAACGCGAGCTCATGCTCATAAAAGTGGCAACGCGAACCGAAATTGCACGCGCTGAAGTGAATCGCAACGTAGATATCTTTAGAGCACGCATTCTTGACGTGACTGCCCAGCACTACACCATTGAAATAACGGGAACTAGCGACAAGTTAAGCGCGTTTGCTCACGTAATGGGTCAATGCGCTGATATTACAGAGTCGGCAAGAACCGGTGTATGTAGTTTGTCCAGAGGCGATCGCGCGCTGCGACCTTAATAGTATTCTTTTGCGCAGAGCAAGGTATAAGAAGGCACTTAAATGTGCCTTTTTTGATAATTAAGTGACATAGATCACTAAGTGCACGAAAATGGCTAATTTAACATGCTTGTTGAGAAATATGTGCTATACTTTAGGTGTTTTTAGTAAGTCAATGTTTTGAAAGTTCGTTCGTAGCTACATATAACCACATGCTCCAACCGCAGTTCCAGTGTTTGACGTTGTTTATTCCTAAGTTATTAATTCTTGAAAGACTCTTGCAAAAAATTCAATTGCGTAATTTTTTACGCGTTTTATTTATTTTTATTAGAGGTTTACATGTCTAAAGTCACAGGCACAGTTAAGTGGTTCAATCCTGAAAAAGGTTTTGGTTTTTTAACACAAGATAATGGCGGCAAGGACGTATTCGTTCATTTCCGTGCAATCGTTGCAGAAGGTTACAAGACGCTTCCAGAAGGTCAAAAAGTATCTTTTGAAGTAGAAGAAGGCCAAAAAGGCTTGCAAGCTGCAAACGTCGAAACTATCTAGTTTTTATGAAAACCAGAAACTATCCAAGTTTCTAAATGAAATGGCACGCATTGCGTGCCATTTTTACATCTACGCTTTATACTCTTTCGAATATGGTTGCAATACCTTGCCCTAAGCCAATGCACATGGTGGCTAAACCAACCGACTTATTATTGTCTTCAAGTACGTTTATTAAGGTGGTTGAAATACGCGACCCCGAGCAACCTAAAGGGTGACCTAATGCAATCGCGCCGCCTTTTAAGTTTACTTTCTCATTGTATACATCTAACCAACCAAGCTGCTTAATACAGGAAAGTGCCTGCGCGGCAAAAGCTTCGTTAAATTCAGCCAGTTCTATGTCATCCATCGTCATGCCGGCGCGCTTAAGCGCTTTTTGAGTGGCAGGTACTGGACCAAAACCCATAATCGCAGGATCACAGCCAGCCACCGCCATGGCTCTAATTTTAGCGCGAGGCCTCAGGCCTAACGCTTTTGCGCGCTCGCCCGACATTATCAGCATAGCTGACGCACCGTCAGAAATAGCCGAGGATGTGCCGGCCGTTACTGTGCCGTTAACTGGGTCAAACGCCGGGCGTAAACCGGCAAGCGTCTGCGTGGTGGTGTCAGGGCGGATTACTTCATCACTTTCAACTAGCGTGAGTAGGCCGTTAGCGTCATGGCCTTCAATAGGTACTATCTCGTTATCCCAGCCGCCATTCAAATGCGCTTTATGCGCATTTTGGTGAGATCGTGCGCCAAATTCGTCCTGCATTTCACGGCTAATACCATTTTGACGGCCTAACAATTCGGCGGTCATGCCCATGCTGCCAGAAGCTTTAGCTGTCTTGATTGACAAACCAGGGTGAAAGTCAATGTTGTAGTCCATGGGAATGTGCCCCATGTGCTCCACGCCGCCAATCATATATACGTCGCCGCGTCCGCTCATAATACCAGAAACAGCATCGTGCAGCGCCTGCATTGAAGAGCCACACAGACGGTTTACCGTTACCGCACCAGTACTTCTAGGAATATCAGTTAATAACTGCGCATTACGCGCAACGTTAAAACCTTGCTCTTTAGTTTGCTGTACACAGCCCCAAATAATATCTTCTATTTCACTAGGATCGACATTGGGGTTACGCACTAATAGCTTACTCATAAGATGGGCCGATAAAGTCTCGGCGCGCACATTTCTGAAAACACCGCCTTTAGAGCGCCCCATTGGCGTGCGAATACAATCAATTACCACTACATCTTTCATTTTATTCTCCTTATTGCCTAAACAAAGACGCTTGTCTACGCAAAATATGATTTGTTTGATGCGGCCATTTCCCGCACACCGTCGCTAATTTGGTAAATCGGGCCTAAGCTTGCGTATTTATCGGCAAGTGCCACAAAGTTTGCTAAGCCCATGGTCTCAATATAGCGAAATATTCCGCCTCTAAAGGGAGGAAAGCCTAAGCCGTATAGCAAGGCCATATCAGCTTCTGCTGCACTGCCTACAATGCCTTCTTCCAAACATCGAATGGCTTCATTAGCCATGGGGATCATCACGCGAGCAATAATCTCTTGTGTGTCAAATTCACGCTTAGCCCCTACATGCGAAGCAAACAAGGCATAAGCTTCATCGGCGGGAACTTTACTTGGGCGCCCACGTTTGTCGATACCATAGTTATAAAAGCCTTTGGCGTTTTTTTGGCCCAATCGAGAGCTGCTATATAGCAATGTCACAGGGTCATTATCAATTTTTTGCATACGCTGTGGTATACCGTTAGACATCACGCCAGCAGCGTGCTCGGCGGTGTCCATGCCAACCACATCTAATAAGTATGCGGGGCCCATGGGCCATCCGAATACTTTTTCCATTACCTTGTCAATTGCGGTAAAGTCGGCGCCGTCAATAACTAGTTTGCTGAAACCGGCAAAGTAAGGAAACAATACACGGTTAACTAAAAAGCCGGGGCAGTCGTTAACCACAATAGGCGTCTTACCCATTTTTAAGGTCGCCGACACAACCGCAGCGATGGTTGCATCGCTAGTGGCCTTGCCGCGAATAACTTCAACTAATGGCATTTTATGCACTGGGTTGAAAAAGTGCATGCCGCAGAAGCGTTCAGGTTTGCGTAAAGACTCAGCCAGTAAATCGATAGAAATTGTGGATGTGTTCGAGCAAATAATGGCATCTTCGCTGACCGTGTCTTCTGCTTCTTTAAGCACCGCCGCTTTTACCTTTGGATTTTCAACCACCGCTTCAATAACAAGGTCGGCATTGGCAATGGCCTTTAAATCTAGGGTAGGAGTAATGTTGTTGAGGGTAGCGGCCATTTTCTTAGCGTCTACTTTACCGCGCTCCATCCCTTTTACTAATATTTTTGAAGCCTCGTTTAAGCCTAAGTCTAGCGCTGGTTGCGCAATGTCGCGCATAACGGTGGGTACACCGTTTATCGCACCTTGATATGCGATACCACCGCCCATTATTCCTGCGCCTAAAACAGCGTGCTGCCTTATGACTTTAGCGGCGCTTTTAGCAAGCTTTTTACCTTTTCCTTTAACAGCTTGATCAGCTAAAAAGATACCTACTTGCGCTTTACATGCGTCGGTTCTGGATAATGCCACAAAACCTTCGTTTTCAAGTTTTAAAGCCTCGTTGCGGCCACTTCGTGCTGCTTTTTGAACGGTTTCAACCATCTTATGAGGGGCTGGGTAATGTCTGCCAGCCTGGGCAGCAACCATAGCAGCCGCCGTTGAGAAACTCATAGTTGCTTCATTCTTATTCAGTTTAAGCGGCGCTTTTTTCTGTTCACGACGCCCCTGCCAATCTAGTTTGCCGTTGATAGCGCTAAGCAGCATGGTGCGAGCACCTTCATGTAGCTGCTGCGCTGCAACTACGCCCTGAATAGCGCCTTCTGCTAACGCTTGCTGGCCCTTTCTAGGCTTGCCTGTTGTCATCCACTGCAGTGCATTGTCAGCGCCTATGACTCTGGGTAAACGTACAGTACCGCCAAAGCCTGGCATTAGGCCTAAACTCACTTCCGGAAAGCCCACTTGCGCTGTTTCATCCGCTAAACGCAGGTCGCAGGCCAAGCTCATTTCAAAGCCACCGCCCAGTGCAAACCCATTAATTGCGCATATAGTGGGCACGGGTAAATCTTCAAAGTGGTCAAATACCTGCGATGTTTTAGCCACCCAAGCCAGAACTTCAGGCTCAGGCAGACTGAATAAATCAGTAAATTCGGTAATATCTGCGCCTACGATGAAACTTGATTTTGCCGAGCGAACTAAGACACCCTTAATACTGCTATTGTCTTTAATGGCGGCGCTTGCTTGGTCAAGCTCAGATATTGTTTGTTGGTCAAATTTATTAACCGAGCCTGGGGCATCGAAAACTAACTCGGCAATACCGCCATCAGTCATTGTTACGCTAAGACTTTTGCCTTCGTAAACCATGGTTATCTCCTTTAAGTGAATGTATAGATTGTTACAAAATAAAACCACTAATGATCCGCAATAGCTTACAGCATAAAGTCCTTATGACTATCATTTAGCGTGATACCGTAGATCCATATTCGTTAACGCTAAATAGGTTCCAAAAATGAAAAGAATGGATGTTTGGCATGTTCAATGCTGTTGCTTACAGACTTTTTCTTTCGCTGCACAGAACTATTGCGATTACTTATTGTATAAATAATACGGCAGCAGATAATACACAATTAACCTTTGATAGGTCTTACTTTTCTTTCACATTGCCATTCTTACTAGCGCATATATTTTTTCTAAAATATTTTGTTTAGTGGTGACGAGAGTAACCATAACAACATTTGTAAAAACATTCAGGAGAACATTCATCAATCTTTTCGCTAGGGCAAAATTTGTCCTCAATATCACATATAATTCGTGTGGGTCGTCTTTGCTGGTTGAAAAAGGGCAGCCGACTTTTATGATAAACAGGTCCATATTGATGTTGAGCTCATTTTTTATTTTGTGTGTTTTTAGTGCTGTTGGCTTTGCTCAGACAAGCGCTGCTGATGATTTGTTCGCCATGCCGGATAGAGAGGCACAGCGCGCGGCATTTGTGCGCGCTGAAAAGAGAGTTTGGCAAATGGACAATGTTGATTTAATGGAAACGGTGCAATCTCTGAGCGACTACCCACTTATTCCTTATTTAATTGAACGTAAACTAAGCGATCGCCTGCAGTTGTCTGATGAAGAACAGGTGCGTGCTTTTTTAGTGCAATATGAGGGCACACCCTTGGCACGAAAACTAAGACGCAATTGGTTACAATATTTAGAACAAAGACAGCGTGCAGCACTTTTCGTGGAATTTTACACAGCGACAAGTGATGCAGCGCTTGCCTGCGCTTATCTTGATTTTACAGTAGCGCTGGGAACCGATATTACCGGGCTTTATTCACAAATTGCTGAGCTATGGACCGTTCCCGAATCGCAGCCTAAGCAATGCGACGGCATTTTTAAAAAGTGGATTGCGGCAAATCAGTTAAGTGAAGACCTCGTGCTGCTGCGCATTCAAAAAGCGGCCGACGGCGGACAACATACTCTCATTCCTTACCTGCGCACTTTGCTGCCCAAAGAAAAGCAGTATTTAGCCGATCTATGGCAAAATACTCGGCGAAATCCTGCTTATGTCAAAAATAGTAAAGCGTTTATAGGCCAGTATCCGCTAATTGAAGCTGACATTATGAGCTATGGCTTGACTCGTCTGGTATGGCGCGACCGTAACTTAGCTATGCAGATTATGCAAAAAGCTGAGACAAGCATGGTTTTTACACAAGCACAGCGGGCCCATATATACTCTCGTTTTGGTATAAAGCTAGCGATTGACAACCATGAGGCATCCGAAGAGTATTTGTTAAAAGCCGCAGCGGCGGCAGATGATCCAGAAGTAATGCGGTGGCATCTTGCGTATCTATTACGTCAGCAAGACTGGGTGCGGGTTATACTCTTGATTGAAAACGCTGCTCCACAAAAAGTAGCCGCAAAAAAATACAGCTACTGGCTTGCGCGCGCGTACGAGCAGCTTGGCAGGCAAGATGAAGCCAATATACTGTACAAACAGGTAGCCACTCATCGGCATTACTACGGCTTTCTAGCCAGTGCACGAGCAGGCCTGCCTTACCAGCTTGAGTATTCGCCTGTGGTGGTACCCGATGAACTTGTCTTCAAAGTAAAGTCGTTGGCGTCAAGTCAGCGAGCATATGAGTTACGTAAGTTAGGTCGCCAGCACGAAGCTCGCTTAGAGTGGCGTCATACCCAAGGCCAATTGGATGAAGATGAGAAGCTGGCAACGGCTGTAATATCAAGCGCTTGGGATTGGCCCGACCAAGCCATTTTTACATTTTCACGGCACGGCTATTTGAACGATGTGACTCGGCGTTTCCCCTTCGCATTTGCCGATATTATGGTGCGCGAAGCGAACAAAAACGACATAGAGCCTGAATGGGCATTTGCCATTGCTCGCCGAGAAAGCTCTTTTATGCCCGATGCTGTCTCGCCTGCCAATGCCAGAGGTTTGATGCAGTTATTGCCCAGTACCGCCAAATATTTAGAGAAAAGGTATATCAGTTCAAAAAGATTGCTAGACGCAGAAACAAACGTTAGGCTTGGCAATAAGTATTTACGTTATCTCATGGACAAGTTAGATAACAATCAAATTTTGGTGTCGGCTTCTTACAATGCAGGGTGGCGCAACGTGCAAAAATGGCTGCCACAAGACGAGGCACTTGCCTCCGATATTTGGGTAGAACTGATCCCTTTTCGTGAAACGCGCAATTATGTGAAAGCCGTAACCGCCTACAAACAAATTTATTATGCACAGTTGCATAATGAAGTGGTGTTGCCTGGTGAAATGGCGCTGGCAAAGGCCTCTGTTTTTGAAAGATTTATTGCTACGCCAATCCCTGTCTCGCTTTAGTTGTCCATACAAACTTACACGGCTTAGCGCTTTATCATTTCGCACGCACGCTTGCGTTGTGATAGCATGAAATCATAAAAGAACCGATAGTAGAAGGTATAAATAAAGTATGTCAAACGACGCAATGGCGACGATGTACGCCCAACATATCGACACATTACAAACACGCACACAAGAAGCGCTAGCGCGCGAGAGCATTGACGGATTGGTGATTCATTCTGGTCAAGGCAAAAAGCACTTTTTAGACGATACCATTTATCCATTTAGGGTAAACCCCCAATTTAAAGCTTGGTTGCCAATAATCGACAACCCAAACTGTTGGTTAGTTGTTAATGGCGTAGACAAACCCAAGCTGGTGTTTTACCAGCCAGTAGATTTTTGGCATAAAGTCCCGCAAACGCCCACTGACTTCTGGGTCGAATACTTTGACATTGTTTACTTAAAGCAGGCCAATACCGTCGAAAAACATCTGCCCTACGACAAGTCTCGTTATGCCTACATTGGCGAGTATATTGAAGTGGCAAAAGCCTTGGGCTTTGACGTAGTCAATCCCGATAGAGTAATGCACTACTTGCACTACCATAGAGCCTATAAAACTGATTATGAGCTTACGTGTATGCGCCAAGCAAACCGTATCGCAGTAGGTGCTCATAAGTCGGCAGCTAAGGCATTTATGGAGCACAGTAGTGAATTTGAAATTAACCAAGCTTACTTGCTGGCCGCTAAACAGGGTGACAATGAAGTGCCTTACGGTAATATTGTGGCACTAAACGAGCATAGTTCAATACTGCATTACACCGCACTTGAAAATAGTAAGCCGGCACAAAATTTATCTTTTTTAATTGACGCAGGCGCCAGTTTTCAAGGTTATGCCGCAGACATTACTCGTACCTACACCACAAAGGCTGGGCATGAATTTGCTGACTTAATAAAAGCGGTGAGTGCACTTAATCTATCCTTGGTTGATAAAATGAAACCAGGCGTCAGCTATGTCGATATTCATAAGGCCGCGTATTTAGGCGTGGCAAACATTTTGACTAACTTTGGGGTGCTTAATATGCCACCCCAAGATGCTGTAGATTTAGGTATTGTGAGCACGTTTTTCCCGCATGGCGTGGGGCACCATTTAGGCTTGCAGGTACACGATGTTTTAGGGCATGCAAGCGATGATAGAGCTACGCAAAACCCACCACCACAGCAGCACCCATTTTTGAGATGCACTCGCATAATAGAAGCCAGACATGTCTTCACTATCGAGCCAGGCGTATATTTCATTGAGTCATTATTAGCTAATTTAAAAGGCAGCGAACATTCAAAATATGTTAATTGGAATGTGATTGACCACATGCGACCTTTTGGTGGTGTGAGAATTGAGGATAACGTTATTGTGCACCAACTGCGTAACGAGAACATGACCCGAGAGGCTGGCTTAAACTGACCCTTGCGGTAAATGCGCAAATATATAAGGTTTTAGCTGATTCTATTTACGGAAAGGTCGGCTAGCCCGAGTAAAGCATTTTTGTATTGCGACTCAGGTATGACCGACAAGGCCTCTTTTGCTTTGCTTGCTTCTTCTAGCGCTAAATCTTGGGTGTATTTGATTGAACCAGACTGGTGCATAAGCCCCAAAATAATATCAAAATTATCCATACCGTCAGCATTTTCAATTGCACTTCGAATAAGTACAGCGTCGCTAGGAGAGGCGTTCCACATCGCATGAAGTAGCGGCAACGTAGGTTTACCTTCCGCTAGGTCATCGCCCGCTTTTTTACCCATGTCTTGCTCATTAGCGACGTAGTCAAGCACGTCGTCTACCAGTTGAAACGCGGTGCCTAAATGTTTGCCATAGTCTTGCATTGCTTTTTCTATTATTTCAGGTTGGTCTGTTAGCACTGCCGCTAACTGAGTCGCCGCTTCAAATAAGCGCGCAGTTTTACTATAAATCACGTCTAAATAGCTTTTTTCGGTGGTATTGGGATCATTGCAGTTCATTAACTGCATGACTTCACCTTGGGCTATTCGGTTGGTAGCGTCTGACAGTATTTCCATTACGGGCATTCGCCTTAAGGCAACCATCATTTGAAACGCGCGTGAATATAAAAAATCACCTACTAAGACCGAGGCTTGATTACCAAACACAGCATTTGCTGTTTCACGTCCTCGACGCATGGTAGATTCGTCCACTACGTCGTCGTGCAGTAGGGTCGCGGTGTGAATGAATTCAATAATAGCCGCTAAAGTATGATGATTGTTGTTGTTTATACCAAGTGCGCGCGCGGCAAGTATCGTGATGAGCGGACGAATACGTTTACCGCCACTGTTGACGATATAAAACCCAAGCTGATTAATCAATACGACATCTGAAGCCACTTGCTGCTGTATGAGTTTGTTAACCGCGTTCATGTCAGATTCGCTCAAGGTTTTTATGCTGGTAAGATCCATGCCACTCTTTATATTATTTATTGGATTACCGCTATTTTACATTAAACGCCATGTATCTCTAGTTATGTCGATGTTTTAGATGAAAAATAAGCCTTGCTTGAGTGTAAATTGATAACAAGACCGATATTGTGTGAATTAAGTGCAATTTCTGCTTGTAACGAAACGAAACTTTACCTATAATTCGCGCCCTGTTTTTTGAATTAAGCGCATGAATGCGCAGTGCGGAGAAATATATGTACGCGGTTTTCCAAAGTGGTGGTAAACAACACCGTGTGGCCGAAGGTCAAACCGTTCGTCTAGAAAAAATCGAAGTTGCTCCGGGTGAAACCGTAGAGTTTGATGAAGTCTTGATGGTCAGTAACGGTGACGATATTAAAATTGGCACACCTAAAGTAGTCGGCGGTAAAGTCACCGCTGAAGTCGTTACCCATGGTCGTGGCGACAAGATTAAAATTGTTAAGTTTCGTCGTAGAAAGAATTCTAGGACTCAAACAGGACATCGCCAGTGGTTCACGGAAGTGAAAATTACAGCGATAAGCGCGTAACTATTTTATAGAATTATTAACGGTAGCATTGTAGTATGATTATCGTTAATCGCTCATTAGCAAGTATTAGGAGACGAACTCATGGCACATAAAAAAGCCGGTGGTAGTACCAAAAACGGTCGCGACTCAATCAGTAAGCGCTTAGGTGTTAAGCGCTTTGGTGGTCAAGACGTGTTAGCTGGTAACATAATTATGCGTCAGCGTGGGACTAAGTTCCACCCTGGGGAAAACATGGGTATTGGTCGTGACCACACCCTCTTCGCTCTTACTGACGGTAAAGTCCTGTTTGAAGTGAAAGGCCCTAAAAACCGTAAATTTATAAGCATAGTTGCTGCATAATACGGTTGGTAATTAATACAAAAACCTCGCAGCTGCGGGGTTTTTTTTGCTTTAATGGTTTGGTTTTCACCACACTCATAGTAGTTAACGCAACTTACGTTTTTTACCTCGTAATATGAAGTTGAAGCGCCTAGTTATCGAACATTAATAAAGCTGATATACTCTCCACACAAGGTCAGTGATTTATACACAGTCATACAGGATTAAGCCAAGTAAATGAAATTTGTAGATGAAGCAGAAATACGCGTAGAAGCTGGAGACGGCGGTAACGGCGTAGTTGGATTTAGACGCGAAAAATACATACCCAATGGCGGTCCTGACGGCGGCGATGGTGGTGACGGCGGCTGTGTTTATCTTGAAGCCGATGAGAACTTAAATACGCTCATCGATTTCCAATTTGAACGTTTCCACCGCGCTGAGCGCGGTAAAAACGGTCAAGGCAGCGACTGCACAGGGCGTAAAGGCGAAGACCTCTATTTAAAAGTACCGGTAGGCTCGCGCGCAACCGACAAAGAAACGGGTGAAGTGCTAGGCGACTTAACCGTGCACGGGCAAACAATGAAAGTAGCCCAAGGAGGCTTTCATGGCTTAGGCAATGCTCGTTTTAAAAGTAGCACTAACCGAGCGCCTCGTCAAAAGTCAGACGGTACTAAGGGTGAAATTCGCCATTTAACCCTAGAGTTGTTGTTGCTAGCTGACGTAGGCCTATTAGGTTTGCCAAATGCTGGTAAATCTACTTTTATACGCTCTGTATCAGCGGCTAAGCCAAAAGTTGCTGATTACCCTTTTACCACTCTTGTGCCTAATCTGGGCGTGGTCAGGCTCGACTCGCAGGCAAGTTTTGTTATTGCCGATATCCCTGGTTTGATTGAAGGTGCCTCTGAAGGGGCTGGCTTAGGTATTCAATTTTTAAAGCATCTTGAACGCTGTCGCGTACTGCTTCACTTGGTTGATATTATGCCCAGTGACGGCAGTGACCCAGTCGAAAATGCGCTGACCATTATCAACGAGCTTGAAACTTATAATCCAAAGCTAGCCGCTAAGCCGCGCTGGTTGGTCTTTAACAAAGTAGACCTAATGCTTGAGCAAGAAGCTGATGCCCTTTGTGAGCAAATAGCGGATCAAATGGGTTGGGAAGACGACTATTATCAAATGTCAGCAATTAACAAGTATGGTTCAATGGAGCTGTGTCAAGATATCATGCAGTTTATGCTTACCCTACCGCCGCAAGAAGAAAATGAGCAAGATAATGAACCAATGAGCTTTACATGGGACAGTGCACTAGTAGCTAGCAAGGCGCAAGAAAGCATTGATAACGATGATTTTGACGACGAAGACGATGACGATGATGAAGATGACGACCATCCTAACGTTGTATATGTGAACGAATAGAATTAGTAATTTGGCTGTACAGCAGTTTTTATAATTATGCCAAACGGCATCAATAAAGCATTGAATTATGATAAAAATTAGTATGATTGCCGCAATGGCAAAAAACAGAGTAATCGGTAAAGATAATCAAATGCCTTGGCACTTACCTGCTGATTTAAAGCACTTTAAATCAGTAACCCTAGGTAAGCCTGTGGTTATGGGACGTAAAACGTATGAATCCATTGGCAAAGCCCTGCCTGGTCGCAAAAACATTGTGGTTACGCGCAACCAAGCTTATACTTTAAGCGATGCTATTGTCGTGCATGACTGTGATTCTGCGCTAAGGATTGCTTCAATAGAAGCGGACGAGGTAATGATCATTGGCGGTGGCGCGATATATGAAGCTTTTTTGCAAAAAGCCCAACAGCTATTCTTAACCTTCATTAATATAGACATTGAAGGAGATACTCAATTTCCTGATTACGAAAAAATGGCTTCATGGAAAGTGCTCGAGCGTGAAACTCATCAGCCTGATGAAAAGAATGCGCATGAGTATGAGTTTATTACCCTTTTACGCTCAAAATAAAGCACATCTAGCAATAATAAAGCAATGCTATTGCGCGGGCAGATAGCGAAAAGGGTCAACTGACTTTCCTTTTTTCCTAATTTCAAAGTGCAGCATTATCTCACTTGCACCTGAACTGCCCATAGTGGCGATTTTCTGTCCTTGCTTAACAAATGTTTGCTCGCTCACCAAGATGGTGTTGTTATGTGCATATGCACTCAAATAATCGTTGTTATGCTTTATGATAATTAAATTTCCGTAGCCTTTTAAAGCATTGCCAGCATAAACAACTTTTCCATCAGCCGCAGCTAGTACCTGTGCGCCTAGCATACCTTTAATATCTAATCCACGATTACTGCCGTCGCTCCCAACCGTCGCGATAGTGCGATTTCCGCTAGCAGGCCATGCCCAGGCCAATTGATTGTTAGTGGTATTTAAAACTACATGATTGCTGACTTGATTTTCACTTGTCGGCGCTGGCTTTTTTGCAGTAGATTGCTGCTGTTTTGTTTGCTTAACTTTGTTCATGCTTACATTGTTTTCAGTGCTTCGCGCTTCACTGGTTTTCGCCGTAACTTGCTTAGTCTTTACAGGGTTCAAACGCAGCTTCTGGCCTAATTTAATTGTGTAAGGGGGCGATATGTTATTTAGCCTAGCTAGTTCTCGGTAGTCGTTTCCACTGTAAAAAGCGATAGCAAATAGGGTGTCTCCTGGCTCTACTATGTAGGTGTCACCAGTGATTTGGGTTACGTTTTCCACAGTGGCAGTTTTGGTCGACAAATGCACCACAGGCGCGGGTACAAAATTGCTAGAGCAGGCGCTCATGAATAATGCTAACGATAGTGGTAATGCCAACATTGTGGTGTGGCGGCGTGTTTTTCTTAACAGGCGAATTAGGGCAAGCTTATTAAATACGTTTATACTCATGTTAGTCAAATATAGTGTAAGCGGTTAACAATTTCATATTATGTCCCCTGCAACAAGAGGCACAAAATTGACGACTTCAATGACGGTGTTGGACAAATCTCCGTTTTGCTTGTCAATACAAAGCAACTGCTGCTGCTTGCCGCCTACGGGGATAATTAAGCGACCGCCGTCGGCCAATTGATTTATAAGCTGCTCAGGTATATTGGCGGCTGCCGCGGTGACTATAATGCCATCAAAGGGAGATTTACTCGCCCAGCCCTGCCAACCATCACCGTGTTTCAATTTTACGTTATGTAAATCAAGCTGGTTTAAACGGCGCTTTGCTTGAAACTGTAGCGCTTTAATACGTTCGACACTGCATACTTGCGCAAATATTTTGGCTAAAATCGAGGTCTGATAGCCTGAACCTGTGCCCACTTCTAAGACTTTTGCCGCAGGCCCAATACCGCTTAAGAGCAGCTCTGTCATTTTGGCGACAATATAAGGTTGGGAAATGGTTTGTCCTTGCCCTATCGGTAGGGCGGTGTTTTCATACGCCTTATGCGCCAGCGCTGCCGGTAAAAATATCTCTCTGGGAACGCTAGCGATAGTCGCCATCACCGCTTCATTGGTAATGCCCTCTTGCTTTAATACCCCGGCCAACTGTAAGCCTTTACGTGATGTCATACTGATGCTTCCAGCTATATTAAGATGTTATAACGTGCGCATGCGAACCTACTTTAACGTTCGCTATTTCTCGCAGTACCGAGGTGGCGAAACAACCCGACGGCAGGCTAAATGAAAGTACGGCTGAATTATCGCTTATTTGTACCGAAAAATCTTCAACAAAGAGCAATACCGGTCGTCTTTGTTGAGATAATTGCAAGCGCACCAAAGTATCACAAACCTGTGAATACTCATCTGCTGCTGATTGTTCAAAGGTTCTTGCTTGGCCTTGACTATCTAGTTCACCTTCTCCCCATAAAGGCGCGGTAACTAACACATCGCCTCGTTTAAGTCTGTCGGTCGTTGCCGCTAGGAGTGCTTCATCATTTTGCGCGTGAATAAAAAAACTATTGCTGCCGCTTAACGACAAGGCATCACCGTCAAGCAATGCCTGGTAGGCAAGTTGGCTGATGCGATTGCTGACAAAGTGATTAAAAAGCCAACTTCTAAGGGCTGAAATTGCCATTGATCGTTTATTACGGTTACGGATTTCTTCACCGTTTACTAGTTTTTCTGCCAGTTGTAAATTGCCGCCCAGTATCACGCTGCCATCGGATTTAATAAGCTCGCCGAAACGCTGGTTGCCATAGTAGTTTGGCACGCCGCGCACCTTTATGGCCTCTATTCGGCTCAACAGGGCAGCTTGGTCTAGCGTGTCAATATCGCGCAGTACAATCTCAAATTTATTAGATTTTATTGCGCCGGTGCGCAGCTTTCGTTCATTTTGCACCGTCTCGATAATGCGAACGCCTGGCATTTCAAATGTTAACCAATCGGTTTTAGCTTTGCCGCCATGATAAATGCCAAACCACTGTGAGGTGGTGGCGTATTTATCTTTGCGACCAGCGTAGCTAACATTACGTAAGGGTAATTTGCCAAATTTAGCCAGCGCTTCGGCCACAAACGCAGTATTTAAGCCGGTTTTTTCAATGTGAATAAGTGTATGCTCACCGCTGCTACTGGGCTCAAAGCTTAATGTTTCAAAGACTTTGAAGTCGCTTAGTTGCGTTTTTATAGTGGCGTTAAAAAGCGCACCACCGTGTAAGTGTGTCCAAGGGTCTACCTGTAAATTCAGCATGCGCAAACCAACACCATTGCGTGTGCTTCAATACCTTCTTCACGCCCCACAAAACCAAGTTTTTCGGTGGTGGTTGCCTTTACACTTATGTTATCAACGCTAATCTTTAGCTGTTTGGCTATGTTGCTGCGCATATTAAGTATATAAGGGGCAAGTTTGGGCACCTGCGCGGCGATGGTAATATCTGCGTTTCCCAGCGTATAACCTTTGTCATTAATCAGGCCGTATATATGCGTCAGTAGGTGCATTGAGTCAGCATCTTTAAAGTCAGCGCTGGTGTCAGGAAAATGCTTACCTATGTCACCAAGGGCTAGAGCACCTAATAGTGCATCACACAAAGCATGTATTGCCACGTCACCGTCGGAGTGCGCAATAAGGCCGTGGGTATGGTCAATTTTTTCACCGCATAAAGTGATGGGGCCTTCACCGCCAAATTTATGTACATCGTAACCGTGTCCTACTCGTATCATTATTGCTTGTCCTGTATGGCATAACCGTTGTTTTAACGTTCATATATAAAGCGCGTATTATTTATTGCTCTTGTTAATGGCGCTTAAGTAAAATGTAGCAAGTGCTATATCGCTGGGTTTCGTAATCTTTATATTGCTAGAAGGCCCCTCTACTAATAACACGTTTTTTCCACAATTTTCCATAGCAGAGGCTTCATCGCTTAGCTTTGTGCCCTTAGCTAAACCTGTTTCAATTGCGTGTATTAATTCATTCATGCGAAACATCTGCGGCGTTTGTGCATGCCACAGCAAAGAACGCTCTATCGTATTATCTATTATAGAAAAGTGTTGTGAATATCCTGAAGATGTTTTTGTAGAAGCGGCTTTTTTAATAGTATCGGTAACGGGACACGCCAGTATTGCGCCACAGACATTATCGCTTGGTGCAATAGCCGTGCACCTTTCAATAAGTCGTGTTATGTCTTGCGCGTTGACGCAAGGTCTTGCAGCGTCATGAACTAACACAAATTGTGTTGGATCTTGGAAGTTAACAATACAGCGTAAGCCTTGTAGCACAGAGTCTACGCGCTCACAGCCACCAATAACCGCCATAACCTGTGGGTGATTAGCAATTGATAAAGTGGTGAAAGTGTAATCTTCAGGGTGCAACATTACAATAATTTTACCAATTTGATTATGTGATAAAAAGATCTGCACGGTGTGCTCTAATATTGTTTTTCCGCCAATGCTGACATATTGCTTTGCAGTAGCGGCAGCCACTCTGCTGCCAATTCCTGCCGCGGGGATAATCACAGGGAATATAGAGGTAGATGGCAAGGCAGTCACTCTTTGGGCAATATACGGTAGAAAGTTTCGCCTTCTTTAATCAGGCCTAATTCGTTACGCGCGCGCTCTTCCATGGATTCTAAGCCCAATTGTAAGTCTTCTATGTCGGCTCTTAGGAGTTGATTACGCTGCCGTAAATTCGCATTTTGTTCGCTTATCGTGGTAATTTGGTCTTGCTTAAATTGAAAGTCATAGACACTGTTTTTGCCAAACCAGAGCCTGTATTGCAATGCGCTAAGCATGACAATTAACAACAGCGCAATCCATTTTTTTTTCATATATGCCTCTGCTTAAACCAAAGATAAGTGCCTGTGCCGTGTGAACAAAAAACACTTATTTTGACGCTTCTATACGCCATAATAATAGCATGCGATGTATACAGTTTCAGTAAGTTGACAGAGACTGGTTAGCTACTTGTAAAAAATATTCGACTTCGGTAGCTTATTACATTGATAACGATTATTGTACGGCGAAATTTAACACGTTCATATTGTTTTAAATACGACTTTTTACCATTATTTAGAGGTGCTACATGCTCATAAACACAAGCCTTGCGACCCATTCGACTACTCGGCAAAAAATCCGCGATTTTTATCGGATTAATGAAGCTCAGGTTGTAGAGCATATTTTACCAGAAGCTGAGGTAAGTATGAGGGCAAGAAGTCGTGCATGGGAGCGTGCCCGTACCTTAGTGTTGCGGATCCGCAAAGAACAAGAAGGTCACGGCGGGGTAGATGCGCTGCTTCAAGAGTATTCACTATCTTCAGAAGAAGGCGTCGTGCTAATGTGTTTGGCTGAAGCTTTGTTGCGCGTGCCAGATAAGCATACGCAAGACCAACTTATAAGAGACAAGTTAGCTAACGGTCAGTGGTCGAGTCACTTAGGCAACAGCGACTCGATGTTCGTCAATGCAGCTGCGTGGGGACTCATGTTTACCGGAAACATGGTGAACTATACCAACGTGCGTAAAAAAGCACAGTTTGGCTTGTTAAAGAAAACGCTAGGCCGTATGGGCGAGCCTGTAATTCGCCGTGCTATGAACATTGCTATGAAAGTAATGGGCAAGCAGTTTGTGATGGGTGAAACCATAGAAGACGCTGTAAAGCGCGCACAAGACAAAGAAAAAGCGGGCTATGTATATTCTTACGACATGTTAGGTGAAGGCGCGCGCACATTTGCCGACGCAGACCGCTATTTCAAGGCCTACAGTGATGCCATAGAAGTCATCGGAAAAGCTGGTGCAGGCAAAGGTCCTCGTCGTAGTCCTGGTATTTCGGTGAAACTTTCGGCCATTCATCCGCGCTACGATTATGTGAAGTACGAAAAGGTAGTGCCGGAAATTTGCGAGCGCTTAAAGAAGCTGTGCCTACAGGCTAAAAAACATAACATCGGCTTAACGGTCGACGCCGAAGAATCGGAGCGTTTGGAAATATCATTAGATATTATTGAAAAAGTGTTTAGTGATCCCGATCTTGCCGACTGGCAGGGCTTTGGCTTGGCGGTTCAGTCATACCAAAAACGCGCTATTTTTGTGATTGAGTGGATACGTGAGATTACCACCCGAGTCAATAAAAAGATGATGGTGCGCCTAGTAAAAGGTGCTTATTGGGATACCGAAATTAAACACACCCAGCAGGGCGGATATGAAGATTTTCCAGTGTTTACCCGAAAAGCATCCACCGACGTGTCTTATCATGCATGTGCCAATCGCTTACTTGCTTACCGAGACTCTATTTATCCGCAGTTTGCAACACATAATGCCTATACCGCCTCGGTCATTATTGAACTTGCTGGAGACGACAAAGAAGGTTTTGAGTTTCAATGCCTGCACGGTATGGGCGACACATTATATGACCAAATCGTAAAGGAAGAAGGGATTCAATGCCGTGTTTATGCACCAGTGGGTCAGCACGAAGACTTACTCGCCTATTTGGTCAGAAGATTACTTGAAAACGGGGCCAACTCTTCGTTTGTTAATGCCATAGTGGACGAAAAGAAAGCAGTTGAAGAATTATTAAGTGACCCCGTAGAATTTACCCAAAGACTGGCTAAAAGAGTCAACACTCAAATAACAATGCCGATTAACCTGTATGGCGATAGCCGCTTAAACTCTAAAGGTTTCGATGTTTACGACATTAATAAGTTAACGGATATGTCAGCTAACATCGCTAAATGGTTTGATTTACATACCAGCAGTCTTCAAATAAGCGATAGCGCAGACTATATTGTGCGCAACCCCGCTAAGTTGTCTGAAATTGTGGGCCACCACCATTTTGATAGCCCTGAGCAAATGCTAGCCAAACTTGCTATTGCGCATGATGCTTTTGCCAGTTGGTCGAACACGCCAGTCACCCATCGCTGTGAGATACTCATGCGTGTGGCTGATATTTTAGAGCGCCACATGGACGAGTTGATTGGTTTATGCATAAAAGAAGCCGGTAAAATTACCGAAGACAGCGTGGATGAAGTACGCGAAGCAGTCGATTTTGCGCGCTATTATGCCGTTGAAGCACAAAAAATAGACCCTGATGATAGGCTCACACCACGCGGCGTTATTTTATGTATAAGCCCGTGGAACTTCCCCTTGGCAATCTTTTTAGGCCAGGTAGTGGCGGCGTTGGCAACTGGCAACACCGTCGTGGCTAAACCAGCAGAACAAACTAGCCTAATCGCTATGCGTGCGGCTGAGTTAATGTATGCCGTTGGCTTGCCAAAAGAGGCGCTGCAAATGGTTATTTCTACCGGTCCGCAGGTTGGCAACACCTTACTGCCTGACGAACGTATTGCAGGTGTAATATTCACAGGCTCCACCCAAACAGGCACGTTAATATCACGCACCTTGGCCCAACGTGCTTCTACGCAAGTGCCGCTTATTGCTGAAACTGGCGGGCAAAACTGCATGATAGTTGACTCTACAGCGCTGCCAGAGCAGGTGGTAGATGATGTGGTGACGTCGGGCTTTAGAAGCGCTGGCCAGCGCTGCTCGGCTCTGCGTGTTTTATTTTTACAGGACGTAGTTGCCGATGACATTATTGAAATGATTATTGGGGCGATGAAAGAGCTCAGTATAGGCGACCCACAGTGGTTGTCGACTGATCTTGGTCCTGTTATTGATGAAAAAGCTTTAAAAGCGCTTACCGAGCACAAAGTTTTTATGCAGCAAAAAGGCAAGCTTTTATATAAATGCGAATTAGACGCGAGTTTAGACGGTACTTTCTTTGCACCGCATTTATTTGAAATTAGTGATTTGAGCGTATTAACAAAAGAAGTATTTGGACCTTGCATACATATTGTGCGTTATAAAGGCAGTGACTTACTGAAAGTCATGGACCAAATAAATGCCACTGGCTATGGCTTAACAATGGGAATTCACACGCGCATTGAAGAGCGGGCCTACGAGTTAGCGCAACTGTCAGGTGCGGGTAATGTGTATATCAACCGCAACATGATTGGAGCAATAGTTGGCGTACAACCCTTTGGCGGACGCGGCCTGTCCGGCACCGGCCCTAAGGCAGGCGGACCGAACTACTTGCCGCGCTTAATGATGGAAAAAGTTACGCCTAATTTAGTCGGCGTTGGTGAAGAGTTTGCTGACGGCTTTACCCATGATCCGGCCTTAATGAGCGATGAAAAGTCGCATAGTGAAGTAGCTGACATGATGACGCGAGCTAATAAAGTAGTTCAAGAATGGCGATTAAGCACCTTAACGTCAAGATTGTCGGCGGTTCGCCAACTGTTGGCCAAAATTGCAACGGTCGACATTGTTGAGGAGCTTGCGGAAGATTTAAACTCTACCTTAGCAAGCGCCCGTTCCCAGCTACTGTCTGTTGAAAAACGCTTGAAGAAGCCACAGGTGCTGCCTGGGCCAACGGGTGAAAGCAATACTCTACATTTAGAGCCAAGAGGTATTTTGGTCACCTTCGCCGACAAAGAAGTGGCCTTTGAGTATTGGACCCTGTCTATTGTAACCGCACTGGCTACCGGAAATGTGGTGGTTGCGGTGGTATCTGACCTGTTTTATGAAGAAGCGCTTACATATAAAGATAAATTTGAGAGCACGGGGGCTCCAAAAGGCGTATTCCAAGTGGCACGTTTGAAGCACCTTGAAGCCTTACTTGAACACAAAGATATTGCGGGCATGATTGTAGATAGCAGTACGTCTAGAACCTCTCGTTTTGTGCAAAAGATGGCCTTAAGAGATGGTGCAATACTTCCGGTTATTACTGCGGAGCATAACGACAATATGATTGGTCGCTTACTCACTGAAAAAACAGTTAGCGTAGACACTACTGCCTCAGGCGGCAATACGTCGCTAATGACCATGACGGAAGATGACGAGTAGCTTGAAACTTTGATGGTCAAATGAAGCTTTAAAATGCCTGTTTAATATTTTTTAAACGGGCATTTTTATTATATTAGTCGGCCGCTTGACTTACGCTTACGTCCAAATAAGCCAAGGATGTAGCCAATAAGCAAGGCAACAACCCCGAGTATTGCACCGCGGGTGAACCACTCAATGCTGTTTGATCGCCCCCGTTTTTCTATGGTTTCGTTTAAACGCGCAATTTCTTCTAGCTGCCGCGTCACTTGTCTGTTGAACTTATTCTTTTGTGTATTAAGCGATTCAAGGTTAAGCGCATTAGCGCTTAACTCTGCCTGCAGGTTCGCCACTTTTGTGTTTTGTTGTGTTAACGAAGCTGTAACATCTTCAAGCTGCTCTTTGGCTGATTGACTAGGGCTGACAAACTTTAGCTCTATCCAGCCGGTACGCTGTTTATCATCAATAATTTCAGCAAAACCGCCTTCGCTGTTTGTCTGTAGTAGCTGCACTTTAGTACCAGCGGTAATTGAACCTAGTAAGCGGTAGTTGGTGCCTGGACCTGCGCGCAAATAGGTAAATAGCTTGTCAGAAACCCATCTAAAGTCGCCATTTTGGTCGCTGGGTTGGTTTTGCTTTTCGGCTTCATTGCTAACGGCGTCTGTTTGCGCTTGGCTTTCGCCACTTGCGCTATATAGTAAAGTAAGACAAACTAAAATTGCTAGATAGGCAGGCTTTTGCATAGATGCGTATTTATTCCAATGGTGTAATATTTAAAAAGAGTAAGCTCAGGTAATGTTAATAACAAGCTAATGAATGTGCTATGATTTTATATATTGATTATAGTCGCTTATGCGCAAGCCTGTAGTATATTTTATGGAAATAGAACTTAAACTTATATCAAATCAAAACGCCCTATCGCTTTTTGAAGCTAAAGTGCTCCCCACCTTACGCAAACAAAATATTCAAATAGAACAAAGCCACGCGCATTTATACAATGAATACTATGATACCCCAGATGAGTTTTTTGGCAAAAGAAAAATGGGCTGCAGAGTGCGCTCGCGCAATCAACAGTATGAACAAACTATAAAAACGAAAGGTACGGCAGAAGGCGGTTTGCATCAGCGCCCAGAATATAATGTTGACTTAGACTCCGCGATCCCAGATCTGAGCAAGTTTGATCCCCAAATTTGGACCCAAGACATCGATATTAAAGCCGTGAACGACAAGCTTCAAGGGCTTTTTTCAACTCACTTTGAACGCACCACATTTGATATAAGTACGGATGATTACAGCCTTGAGCTCGTGTTTGACTTGGGCGAAGTGAAAAAAGGTCAAGACAGCTTGCCTATTTGTGAAATAGAACTTGAGTTGGTGAGAGGAGATCCTACGGCACTATTCGATATAGCCCAGCAGCTTATTAAGCATGTACCATGCAGGCTCAGCAACGTTACCAAAGCAGCTCGGGGCTATCAACTGCTGCATGGGCGCATTCCTGAAATTACATCCTTACCGTTATTTTTACCATTGGATATGAATGACAGCTGCGAGCGGGCCTTTTGTAAAACAGTAGAACTTGCGCTGAATCACTGGCAGCATCATCAGCAGATATACTCACAAAGCCGCAACCGAAAAGCGCTGCGTGAAATTTATGAAAGCGTACAGTTGTTGCTGCAAGGGATCGCGCTATACTTGCCTATACTGCAGTGTAAAGAGTTACTTGATTTACATAAACAGCTGTTAACGCTTGCACAAGCTTGGGCTTGGCAGGAGCAACTAGAAAGTATTCACCAACTGCGGTCCAAAAAAGGGCCGTTTAGTCGCAAAATTCCGCGCAATCAAAATCTTATGAACTATTTAATGGGACGTCGAGAAGGTTTACTTCATGCCCACAAACCACATGAATTAAATATGTCGGTGCTTAGCACCGGTGTCCAGCTCGCTGCTTCGCGTGTACTGCTCGACAAGCCATGGCGGGCGCAAAACTCAGGCCATGATGTTAACGTGAAAAAGCACGCTAAGGGCTGGCTGTCACAGTCGTGGCAAACGGTGCAGCAGTCGCTCCCAAAAGATACAAGTATGGACAGTAAGCAGTATTTAGCGCTCGATGCGTTGCTTCGACAGTCGCTTCTCAATGGCTTTTTACTGGCTGATCTATTCATGGATAGTCGTGGTCATTTTAGAGCCCCTTGGCTTGATTTAGCCACAGGCGTAAGAGAGCTTAAGTGTCTTAATCTTCTCCAAGATGCACTTAGCGATCTTGATACAGAAGACAAAGCAGACTTTTCATCTTGGATTAACGATAAAATTAGCAGTGTAGTGAAGGTGATGGAGCAAACTCGTGAAGTGGCTATGGATGCCGACACATACTGGTAGCATAATTTAATTAAGGCATTAATCGTTTTTTTAGATTAAGCGCATCGTTTCTTTTCATTTTATTACGCACAAAAACATCTGTATATTCACCCTTAACGTAAAGACATATGAAAAAGCGTTTTAGCAAACTGCAGGTTGACTCAAACACAACATAACGCACATTTGTTATCGCTTTATATAATTACTCATATGTTGTTAAATTTAACCAAAAAGGAAACTAGTAATGTCAATAATTAACCAAATGATCCCCGATTTTTCTGTAGACGCTTTTCACGATGGCGAATTTAAGACTATCACCAGCGAGGACGTAAAAGGCAAGTGGTCAATTTTCTTGTTTTACCCAGCAGATTTTACCTTTGTATGCCCTACTGAGCTCGAAGATATGGCCAAAATTCACAGCGAATTAAATGAACTTGGGGTCGAAGTATATGGCGTATCTACTGATTCGCATTTTGTACACAAAGCTTGGCATGACACCTCTGATGCCATCAGCAAAGTAAAATATCCACTGTTGTCAGACAACGTATTTGTATTGTCTCGTGCTTTTGACGTATTAATTGAAGAAGAAGGTCGTGCTCTTCGTGGTACTTTCTTAGCTAACCCAGACGGTATTGTAAAAGTAGCTGAAATTCATGACTTAGGCATAGGACGCAGCGCTAAAGATATGCTTCGCAAAGTAAAAGCGGCTCAGTATGTTGCCAACAACGACGGAGAAGTATGTCCAGCCGCATGGGAACAGGGTCAAGCAACCTTAACACCGAGCTTAGACCTAGTCGGTAAAATCTAAGCGTATCTAGAGATATTCATTAGACGCTCGCAGGCTCGCCTGCGAGTATTCTTTTACAAGGTTACGGGTAAGCCAGCGCTAACAATTATAAGTTCAGGAAATAAAAATCTGTTGTTGTATCTGTAGATAGCGAAAGTTATAGCGTCATTACATATAACAACGACAACAAAGACAATAACGACAACATTTTTTTATTTCTCGACACATTTTATTCAGCGTTAATACTGCTGAAATATAAAAGCTCAGCTGATCTTTACTATTCAAAGTGAGTTTTTACAAAAAATAGCAGTTAAGGCATACACATTTACAGGCGAAAGCATTAAACGCTACGCTGTTTGGTAATTACCACAGGAGTTTTACAACATGCTAACACAAGACATTTTGACAGCCCTACAGGGTTATATGAAAGATTTAAAAAACGACATTACGTTTGTGGTACAAACAGGCCAGCACGAAAAGCGTAGCGAACTATTGGAAATGCTGAATCAGCTAGCTACCACCTCAAGTAAAATCTCAGTAGTGGAAGAAGATCGCAGCGGCGTACTTCGAAGCGCAGTGAGCTTTGCTGTCCAAGCTAACGGCAAAGACACCGGCATCACTTTTTCTGGCGTACCTGGTGGGCATGAGTTCAATTCTTTAATACTGGCTATTTTGCAAGCCGGCGGCAGTAAACTTAAGCTCGATGAGAGCATTCAAAACATGGTCAAAAAAGTAAAAGACAAGCTCAAATTTCAGGTTTATATCAGCCTTAGCTGTCATGCTTGCCCCGATGTAGTGCAAGCAATGAATCAGTTTGCTTTGTTAAACCCAAATATTGAAGCTGAAATGATTGATGGCGGCGTATATCCTGATCTTGTTGAGCAAAACAAAATTCAAGGCGTGCCCACGGTGTTTATGAACGGTAAAGTATTTGCCAGTGGTAAAGTAGAAATCGCGGGAATTATCGAAAAGCTCAGCGCCGCACAGCCAGAAATATTAGCCGTTGGCTCAGACATTGACGCGCCTAAAATGCCGATGCAAGACGTTACCGTCATAGGCGGAGGACCTGCTGGCATATCAGCAGCGATATACGCAGCGCGTAAAGGCCTTAAGGTGACTATTGTGGCTGACCGTTTTGGTGGTCAAGTCAAAGACACTATGGGTATTGAAAACTTAATTTCAGTGAAGTACACCACAGGGCCAGAATTAACAGGTTCATTGGTAAACCACTTAGATCAGCATGAAATCACCAAAAAAGAGCACATGCGGGTAGACAAAATTGAAAAAGGAATGATTAAAACCCTTACCTTAAGCAACGGCGAGGTATTCAAAACCCGCAGCATCATTATTGCTACAGGGGCCAACTGGCGCGAGTTGGGAGTACCTGGTGAAAAAGAAAATATTGGCAACGGCGTAGCCTATTGTCCCCACTGCGATGGTCCGTTCTATAAGGGTAAAGATGTGGCGGTAATTGGCGGCGGTAACTCTGGCGTAGAAGCCGCTCTTGACTTGGCAGGCATCGTTAAATCGGTCACAGTGTATGAGTTTATGCCTGAATTAAAGGCTGACAAAGTATTAATTGACCAACTTTACAAACGCAAAAATGTATCGGTTGTGAAAAACGCGGCGACTAAACAGGTCATTGCTGAAAATGGTAAAGTAACCGCCATTGAATACATCGACCGTGCGACCAATGAAGTGCACCAGCAGAAACTACACGGTATATTCGTGCAAATTGGGCTTGTGCCAAATTCAAAAGTGCTCCAAGGCGTGGTAGATTTAACCAAGCACGGTGAGGTACTTATTAACGAAAAAGGCGCAACCAGTGAATCTGGCATATTTGCCTGTGGCGATGTAACGACTGTTCCCTACAAGCAAATCGTGGTGGCAATAGGTGAAGGTACTAAAGCATCTTTAGCCGCATTTGATTATTTGTTAATGAATCCCGCCCCCGTTGAGGTAGAGGAACTAGACGAGCAAGCAGCCTAGCACGTTTAGGCTTATAGTAAACGCCGCTACCTTAGAGATAGTGGCGTTTTTTTGTTTGTAAACCTCCCACTTCAACACAACTGCTAATGCGTAATTATTCACTTACTTAAGCATTATTAAGTAAACTTTTTTAGTTACACAAAAAGTATTCCATTCATCTTAAAATTTGCTACGCTAAGGGCTTGATGAACTGAACTTTTTATCATGTTGCGAAGAAGAAGTATGGCCTTGCTATATTTGCGTTGAAATTTGAATAATATAGCGAGTATAAAAAAACCGCAGAATGTGCGGCTTTTTTATTGCGACGAAGTAGACGGCATGCCGTATATTTACTTCTTGCTAATCGCACCAAAACGCTTCTTGAAGCGGTCAACACGACCACCAGTATCAGAGGTACGCTGCTTACCAGTATAGAATGGATGGCACTCTGAACAGACGTCTAGATTAATATCTTTACCTAAAGTAGAGCGTATTTTCATGATGTTGCCACAAGAACACGTTGCCGTCATTACTTCGTACGTAGGATGAATATTAGCTTTCATGGGATACCTTTCTTATTTAAGGCCGCCTCGCTATACAACCCGAAGTTGCACACCAAGCGATGTTAATTAAATGTGAGCACAGATTATTCTATACTCGAAAATTTGAGCACGAATACTATACAAATTAAACCTGTGGAGCAAGGATTATCTTTGTGAGGTTAATAAATAAGCGATACAAAAATTATTTGAAGTGCGTGCTTAATGACATAAAAATATGATAGTTTGTAAGCATCATGATTTACACTGTACTAGTGATGTAGTCAGGCTATAATGCAACAGTAAATTTATCCGCGAAAGCACGTTAACAGGTTCGTTTTTAATTCTATCTTTATGTTACTAAGCCAAACAGAAACATCGAAATCTGCTGCTGAACTTGCCTTTGTGCAGGTGGCGCTGCCTGTGCCGCTGCATAGATTGTTTGAGTATTCGTGCTCTGCGAAAAATTTACACGCCTTTCAAAATGGCTGTAGAGTTGTGGTGCCTTTTGGTAAGAAAAGCCTTGTGGGAATAGTCGTTAGTAGCGCAGATAAGAGCGATTACGATCTCGCAAAAATAAAGCCCCTCACTAGTTTGATAGATGAAACACCTGTTTTTTCAACAAGTATGATAAAACTGGCGAACTGGCTAGCTGACTTTTATATTTACCCCGTGGGCGAAGTATATGCCAGTATGCTGCCTGTTTTATTGAGAAAGGTAAGCAGTACAGAGGCGCTGGCAAAAAAAGTCATCAATGAAGACACAAAAGCTGATACCAATGAAGAATTAAAAACTATCAGTGCAGAACTGCCTCTACTTGCACAATTATGCGCGCATCAAGTCAGCGAAGAAGACATCAAAAAACTGCATAAAAGTAAACGTCAGTTTGCTTTATTTCAAGCACTAAAAGAACAGCCACTGGCGCTTTCTCAAGCGAAGGCTGATTACTCCCCAACTATTGTAAAAGGGCTGATAGACAAGTGCCACGCGTATATTGAAGAAACCCCGCCTGAATTAGGTTTGTGGCCAACACAAGCTGTTTTAGCTGAGAAAAAACGTGCTAATCCGGAACAGGCCATAGCCATTGCTAGCATAAACCAAGCCACTGAGTTTACGGCGTTCTTGCTCGAAGGGGTTACCGGCAGCGGTAAAACAGAGGTTTACTTACAGGTTATTGAAGAAGTGCTGCTGCAAGGTAAGCAGGTGCTAATTTTAGTCCCGGAAATTGGATTAACACCACAAACGTTGCGCCGTTTTGAACAACGCTTCGGTAATATTGTCGCGGTTTGGCATTCAGCACTGACCGATCTTGAGCGCTTAACTGTGTGGCAGCAGGCAAAATATAACCAAATAGGCATTGTTATCGGCACGCGTTCTGCGGTGTTCTTGCCTTTAGCAAAGCCGGGTATGATTATTGTGGATGAAGAGCACGATGAATCTTTTAAGCAGCAAGACACTCTGCGTTATCATGCCAGAGACGTAGCGGCTTACCGGGCTAAGCAGGCGAACATAAGTTTAGTGTTAGGTAGCGCCACACCTAGCCTTGAAAGTTTACATAATGCGCTTAGCCATAAATTTAGGCACTTGAGCTTGAAAAAACGCGCTGGCAGCGCCAGTTTACCTACCCAGCATCTACTTGATCTAACAGGTGTGCCGCTTGAGGCTGGTCTTGCGCCCAGCATGCTGGTGCGAATTGAACAGCAGTTAAGCCAAGGCAACCAAGTGCTTGTTTATGTTAATAGAAGAGGTTACGCGCCGGCGCTTATATGTAAACAGTGTGGTCATGTTGAAAGTTGTAAAGACTGTGATAATCCTTACACGGTGCATTTGAGTTCACATAATTTGCAGTGTCATAGATGCGGTCAATATCAAGATTATGTGTACAAATGCCGCGCGTGTCATTCAAGTAATATCACCACTCAGGGGATCGGTACAGAGCAAATTCAGGATATGTTAGCCAAGCGCTTTGCCAACTATTCATGCGTGCGCATTGATAGCGATTCCACCAGGGGTAAACGAAAGTTAAACGAACTGTTGAGCGCCATTGGGCAAAATAAACACCAGTTGCTCGTTGGCACGCAAATTTTGTCTAAAGGTCATCACTTTCCCAATGTGACCTTAGCTATTATCTTGAACGTTGACGCTTTTTTGTTTAGCAGCGACTTTAGGGCACCTGAAAAACTGGCGCAGCTTGTTACCCAGTTTAGCGGCCGCGCGGGCAGGGCGAATAAACCAGGCGAGGTATGGTTACAAAGCTATCAGGTGGGCCATCCTTTACTGCAAGATTTAGTCAATAATGGCTACGAACAGTTTTCTCGGCTACTGTTACAAGAGCGAAATCGCGCTAATTTACCGCCTTTAGCATGGCAAATAGCTTTGCGTGTCGAGCACAGCGACACCGCCCTTATCATGCTGTTTATGCAGTATGCAAACCAGCTATTGGCGCAATTTAGCCAGCTAAGCTATGTGGGTCCTTTTCCCGCTGGCGTTGAAAAGAAGCAAACGCGGTATCGCTTCATCACTGTGGTGCAAAGTAGTTCTCGTCAGTATTTAAACCGTGCTATGACACAGGCAAAGCAGGCTTTAGGAGAACACAAGTTAGCGTCGAGAATGCGCTGGAGCATAGACGTAATGCCCAGTGATTTTAGTTAAAATACTACAGCAATCTTCCTGTAAATTTCCTATACTGTACGACCACGATTACATTATCGCGTATTCACAATCATAAAAAAGTAGCATCATATTATGGCTCAAAAAGATTACGTACAAAGATCTCAAGCAAAAAAGCAGGCGGCGAAACGCAGTGCTCGTAACAGCAGTCCATCAACTAATGCCCCTGTGCCTTGGTTAAAGGTTGGTGCTGCTTTATGCGTGGTGGGTCTGTTTATTTTTGGACTCTATCGACTTGGCACGACAAGCGATGTAGGCGCTGGGGGTGTAAGTGAACCCCTTGCGAATGGTCAAAACAATGATGGCAATGATTTAAACGCAGCCCAAATGAATGAAAACACGCTGGAGACTGTGATAGAAGATGAGCCCCTAGAGCTTGAAAAACTGCCCGTGCTGGGTGAGGAAGAGTGGGCGTATATAGATTCCCTACCCGATTACTCGGTGGAAGTAGATGCCACAGGACCAAAGCAAAGCTCTCAAGACTCTATATTACAGTGTGGATCATTTAGGACGATAGAGCGAGCTGAAACCTTGCGAGCGAAAATCGCATTTCAAGGACTGGAATCAAGGATAATCAAAAGCGATGGCCGCAATGGCATTTGGTACAGAGTAGTGCTCGGGCCGTATGAGCGTAAACGTGAAGCAGAAAGGCAACGTCATCAGCTTCGCAGCGCAAATATAAACGAATGTAAAATTTGGTAGTAAAGCTTGGTTATCTTGTTGTAATCGTTTTACACCAAGTCAATACACACAAATCATAATATCTTGTGGTAAACGGCTTGAAAATATAAACAATTCCCCCACCTCTTTACTACGTTTATGTTGCTTGGATTACGTCAAAAGCATTTTTAAGCTTAGGTTTTCTATGTGAACACATATCATTTTGAAAAAGAGGGCTGCGCCCTTATTAGCGCTTTCCACAGGAGATAAGAATGACCACTATTGTTTCAGTGCGCCGAGGCAATCAAGTTGTAGTAGCCGGTGACGGGCAAGTATCGCTTGGCAATACAGTAATGAAAGGTAACGCGCGTAAAGTCCGTCGCTTATATCATGACAAAGTACTGGCGGGCTTTGCTGGCGGCACCGCCGATGCATTTACCTTATTTGAACGTTTTGAAAGCAAACTTGAAAAACATCAAGGTCATCTTACGAAAGCAGCGGTTGAGCTTGCTAAAGATTGGCGTACTGACCGCGCGCTTCGGCGCTTGGAAGCCTTGTTAGCGGTGGCTGATCATTCGGCCTCGTTGATAATTACGGGAAACGGTGATGTTATTCAGCCCGAAAATGACCTCATTGCAATAGGTTCGGGCGGCCCATTTGCTCAAGCTGCGGCAATTGCTCTATTAAACAACACTGAGTTGGGCGCAATGGACATCGCCCACAAAGCGCTGTCGATAGCAGGCGATATTTGCGTATTTACTAATGGCAACCACACCATAGAAACCCTCGATTACTAAATGCTACTGAGTCGCGCTTTTATCGCGCTGACAAGTCTGCCAATAAGGAATACTGATGTCTGAAATGACGCCTAGAGAAATTGTACACGCGCTTGACAAGCATATTATAGGTCAAGCCGATGCCAAACGGGCTGTATCAATTGCGCTGCGTAACCGCTGGAGAAGAATGCAGCTTGAGCCAGAGCTTCGTCAAGAAGTCACGCCTAAAAATATTTTAATGATTGGCCCTACGGGCGTAGGTAAAACGGAAATTGCACGGCGTTTAGCTAAGTTAGCTAACGCGCCCTTTATTAAAGTAGAAGCAACTAAATTTACCGAAGTGGGGTATGTAGGCAAAGAAGTAGAATCTATTATTCGTGATTTAGCCGACATTGCGGTAAAAATGACCAAGGAAAGTGCCGCTGTAAAAGTTAGACATCGCGCCGAAGAGGCGGCAGAAGAGCGTATTTTAGATATTTTAATTCCGCCAGCAGAGAGTCCGTCAGGTGAAAAAGCGCCCGCCCAAGACAGAGGCGCTCGGCAGGTATTTCGTAAGAAGTTGCGCGAAGGCACGCTTGATGATAAAGAAATAGAGATAAGCGTATCGCTGCCTCAAGTGGGTGTGGAAATAATGGCGCCTCCTGGCATGGAAGAAATGACCAACCAGCTTCAGGGGATGTTCCAAAACCTGTCGGGTGATAAAAAGAAGAAAAAAAGGCTTAAAATTAAAGACGCCTTTAAACTCTTAGTAGAAGAAGAGTCTGCTAAGCTCATTAATAATGAAGACTTAAAAGAAAATGCCATTGAATCTTTAGAGCAAACCGGCATTGTATTTATAGATGAAATTGACAAAATATGTAAGAGCGGCAACAACAGCGGCGCCGATATATCACGCGAAGGCGTACAGCGTGATTTATTGCCCTTAGTGGAAGGCTCTACGGTGTCGACTAAGCATGGTATGGTTAAAACTGACCATATCTTGTTTATTGCCTCGGGAGCGTTTCAAATGTCAAAGCCCTCTGATCTTATTCCTGAATTGCAGGGCCGTTTACCTATTCGCGTAGAGTTGTCAGCCTTAACAACCGGTGATTTTGTGAGAATACTAACCGAGCCAAAAGCGTCGTTAACTGAGCAGTACAAAGCACTGCTAGCCACTGAAGGCGTCGGGGTTACTTTCGATGAGTCGGGCATAAAGCGTATTGCAGAGGCTGCTTGGCAAGTGAATGAAAGAACTGAAAATATTGGGGCTAGGCGGCTGCATACCGTGCTAGAACGCTTGATGGAAGATATTTCCTTTGAAGCCTCTGACAAGTCGGGTGAATCATATATTATTGATGAAAGCTACGTAAATGAGCACTTACAAGCGCTGGTAGACAACGAAGATTTATCACGCTTTATTTTGTAAGCTAGTGTGTTAACTGATGCCTTACAAGTCTGTGTTTAGCAAAACTAACACAGGCTTTTTTGTGTGAGACTTAATAAAATTAAAGCAGCTTAGGATAAGCGACGTATGCAGATACTTCACTAAAAAGCAAACTGAGCTTTTGCATAGACAACACCATCAACGCTATCGCTTTGCAGAGCAAATGAACGCTTAGCGACGGACCCCCCCACTTTAAGCAACCAGTTTCCAACAGGTTTTTGATAAAAGCCTGATAGCTCAAGCACTTCTTCGGTATTGCCGGTGGTAATTACGGGTGAGGGTTTACTAGCATCACCATTAAGCGTTACGCTTCTGAGGTATAACTCCACAGTATCGCCGCTTTGGAAGCGAAAATTTGTGCCTAGGGTGATTTGTTTCGCGTCGCTGTCAAAGGTGCTGCCTATGGCTCGCTTATATAGCCGATAGCCATCGGTATACTGGCTATCTTCATAAAAACAGTCGTTTACTTGCGCATTCGTACTGCACGAAACCGTTGTATCACTGGTTTCTAGAAACACTTTTGCACCTTTAAAGTAAGTTGAAATGCCAATTAGGTTGGCATTGTCGCTCACTTTAAAGTGATTTGAGACGTCTTCACCTGCGCGCTGAACATAAAAAGTGACCGGGCGCTCGAATAATTGTGCCGTGTAGCTTATATCAAAGCTCCCAATGTGATTGCCAGACTTGCCGCGCAGCGATTCATCGCATTGCTCACTGCCGTTTACGCAAAGTGTTTGAAAGGTAACCACGTCTAAAAAATCCTCAAAGCCATTATTCACACCGTCGCCGCCCCACATCGCCACCCAAGATAAGCCAAGCTCTAAGCCTTTAATAGGCCGGGCGTTTAATCTATTCATAAATATTTTTGCGTTTGGCACTGCACGGTCCTTTTCAAGTTGACCTATCTGCGTGGTAAAGTACCAAGGACCTATCCAGCTAAAGAATGGATTTTGTGAGGCTGTGTTAACCGAGCGAGAAAGTGCAAGAGCTTTAATGGGGCGTGCATTGTTGCTAAGTATTAAGCTTGATGATTGCGCCGGTCCCCACCACTGGTCGATAGAGCCTAAGCGTAAATTCCAGTCGCCAAACTGATAGGCAATAAAGCTGTTGTCTAAGTAAGTTTTGCTTGAGCCACTGTTAGTATGTGACATTGCTAACTGACCCGAGAAACGGCCAAAATAAAATTCACTCGAAGCGGTAATTTTGTTTGTACCCTCTACACCGTCGTCTAAGCTACGGAATCGTACGGTGTCGCTAGCGCCTTGCAGGCTAATGAAACGACGATTTTGCTGCTGTTTGTTTAGATATAAATAGTGATTTAGGCGCAAGTAGGCCTGCAAAGGGCGAAAGGACATTCCATCTGTAGATAAATCAGACAAAGCAATCGCCACGCCTTTCCACGGCACAGGAAAAGTATTTACGGTGGTGTCTAAATAACCCCATTCAACCAAGGTTTGCAGATCATAATGAAGCTGTTTGTCTTGGGTGCCAATGTAAGCAGAAGCCTGTGCTTTTGGGTTCAATAACATACAGGCGAGAATAAGGGCCGCTAACAATGAAAAACGATTGAAAATCAAACTATGTCCTTGAAAAGTGTTTGCAGAAAAACGTAAAAAATAATTATCTCTAATTATATCCCAAATACACTCAACAGTGCATTACTTTACCCAGATAATAGTAGACAAGATTGCGACAGTATTTGATATGTCAGTTTATTTCTTATGATGAGCGTGCCGACCATTTTAGCTGAAATTATGAAACTGAACGGCACTAACAGAATTGACCCATTTTACCTGCGATTGGGCAAAGACCTGCTATTTTCAATTGCGGCTGTCGATAATAATGGCAATGTTGCCCTGACGTTCAATTTCTCCTGCAATAAATTGAACTTCTACTGAGGTTTCCTGACCTAACATATTACCAATCTTCGGTGAAGCTTTGTATAGGGCCTGTAGCGCTCCAACCGCCGCCCCAAGCGCCGTTTACTTGCTTGGTGTCGATTAACGATAATTGCGTTGTTTGCGTTTTAATAATTACTCTCCATAGTGGATGTTGAGCAAAAGTGTTAAAATGTGAAACTCGAGTAATGATTAATTGAATTACACATCCTTGTGCTGTTATCTGCGTCCTTGCAGTGATTATTATACTAGCCAAGGAGAGCCTTTCACGTAACTGACCAAAAGGCTTGAATGTTATTTTACATAAATAAAAAGGAAGTTAGTGGATTCTCTTACACAAAAACGGGTTTTGAGCCTAAGCCTAAGCTTGCTGATCTTGCTGATGTTAAGCTTAGTGCCCCTCAAAAGCTGGGCGATTGACGTTGCTATTAATGGCGTCGATTCCTCGGACATAAGAGAAAACATCACATTATTTATAAAACAACTTGATTTGCCTGTGTCTGAATTTGATGTTGACGACTTTGAGAACAAAGCCACTAACAAAGCGCAGAAAGCGATCCAAGCATTTGGCTACTACAACGCTGATATTGATGTAGTACCTGTTCAATATGCCAAAAATGGTGACTTTACGCTTACGCTGAATATTACGCTTAAGCAAATTACGGTCGTAAATAGAGTAATACTTCAGGCCGACTTTATGCGCTCTTCAAACGAGCAAACACAAAATATGCCGCAAAAACTATTGAGCGTAATTGAGCAGGTTCGCGCTATGCAAGGCAAACCACTAAATCACGATTTGTATGAGAGCTTAAAAGGACAGTTAAGTACATTTGCTTTGTTATATGGTTATTTCGATTTTAAATTTTTATTACATAAGCTCATTATTCTGCCAAATGCTAACGGCAGTGCCAGCGAGGCAACCGTGCATTGGTTGTTTAATTTAGGCGATCGCTATCGTTTTGGCGATGTCGAATTTCTGCAAGAAACTCGTGGCGAAACAATTGCTAAAAATGTAAAGCCTTTCACTAAAGGTGCGTTTTTTGATCAGTCCAAAATTGGTCAATATTCAATAGATTTAGCCAGCACTGGTTACTTCGATAATGCGATTGCACGAGCAAACGCCAGTAGAAGTGTTGATAAAATGGTGCCAATTGAATTAATACTGCAGCCCAAACCCAAAGATTCGTATCAATTAGGACTTGGTTTCTCAACTGATACAAAAGCTAGAATTAGTTTCGACTGGCGACGCCCATGGGTAAATTTAGAAGGTCACTCGCTTGGCGCTAACGTGTATTTATCAAACCCTAGAAAAGCATTGAGTCTTGAATACAGAGTCCCTAAGGCTAATCCATTAAATGACTTTTTAAACTATCGAATTAGCCTTAAAAGGACAGATGAAAACCAGACCCAAAGTGATAACGTCAGCTTTGAAGTGTTGAGGCAGTGGGGCGCAGAACAAGACAACGACTGGGATAAAATAGGCTTTGTGAAGGTAGAGCAAGAATCGTTTATACAAGGTTTGCAAGACAAGCGAACCACGCGCTTAGTTATGCCCGGACTTACGTATAACCGAACCCGTAAAGACGGTGATATTTTTGTGAACTGGGGCGATCGTCAGCAGATTACCGTGCAGGGCGCGAGTGAGAGGGTGCTTTCAGATATCGATTTTTTAAAAGTGATGGCAAAGACAAAGTGGATCAGGCAGTTTGATAAGCACCGCTTTACGCTCAGAGCCGATGCTGGTGCTATTGCCACCAGTGATTTCACGCGGGTGCCCTCAACCCAGCGGTTTTTTGCCGGTGGTGACCAAAGTATTCGTGGTTTTGGATATAACGAAGTGTCTGAATTTGAAATGGTCGAAATAGACGGTAAACTTGAAAAGGAGTTAGTAGGAGGCAAGTACTTAGCGGTGGCAAGCGCAGAGTACGCTTACAGGGTGGCTGAAAACTGGCGAGCGGCCGTTTTTATAGACGCTGGAAGTGCCAACAGTAAGTTTGCCAGTGATATATCAACAGGCGTCGGCGTTGGCGCTCAGTGGCTCTCGCCTATAGGTGATGTACAAGTATATGTTGCGCGCGGTGAGTCAAGCTTTGAACGCAGTTGGCGGCTGCACGTAATAATTGGTCCGGGCTTATAAACATGAAAGTAGTCAGTGTTACTAAATACCTAAGTTATGCATTTTTAGCCGTATTAGCCCTGTTTAGCTTGGTGATAATGCTCATCCTTTCGCCCTTTGGCGTCAAAGCACTCATTGGGTTTGCAAATGATCAGCAAGGACTAACGATTGAGAATGTTTCTGGTAGCTTTTATTCGCAGGTGAGCATAGGCAAAGTCATATACGCTAGCCCCCAAATTAACATTACGGGAGATGCGCTTGAGCTTGATCTTGGACTTCATTGTTTATTTTCGGCGCAAGCGTGTATCGATAATATAAGCGCGGTTAAGCTAGAAGTTGTGCTGATTGAAAATACAGCGCATAGTGAACCTTCAACGCCGTTTAGCGCATATATAGAACTGCCTGTTGCCGCCTATTTGAGTCGGCTCCATTTGAGTGAGTTGACAGTTTATGCCCAAAAAATTGATGCAGAAAAGGTCTTATTAGCGAAACTAAAAAATCTAAGCGCGGCTGCGTTTATGCATAAACAATTGGTGCTTAACGAACTCAATGTAGAAGACCTTACGCTTATGCTCAGCGCCGAATCAGCAAATGCGACTAATGCGAAACGTCCACAGCAGAGCAAAAAGCCGCAACACTGGATTGATGTAATTAAAAGTGCACAATACACGCCAATAGTGCTGCCAAATATATTCGTTCCCATCAATGCAGAAGTACAAAAATTCACCATAGCAAATATTTGCTTGCAGCCCAGTGATACAAAAATCGAAGCAACGTGCACGGGACAAACCCAAATAAGTGCCAGTGCAAAGAGCCAAACGCTTAGTCTTAATTTAGTCAGTAAACCCATCGAGCAAATAGCGTCGAGTATTAATGTAGATGCCACAGTCGACCTTGCTGATGCATTTTCACACGACATAAGCGTACGCTTACTACCCAACAGTCAATACAGTTCAAAGCAGGCAGAGCCTTTAGTTGTGAATCTTACGGGCAATGTTAGCGAAGCTAGCGTCAGTATATACTCAGCAAAAGTTAGAGATAACATACTCACCTTAATTGCTCAGTTCAATGTTTCAGATCCTAATTTACCTCTTAAAATTGAACTGGCTGCTAAGCGTTACCAGGAAGTGATAAGTGCTTGGGTACCCACGTTGAGCGTGCCTATTTCAAGCGTAACAGCGTCAATAACAGGTAATATTTCCGCTTACGAAGTTATCGTTTCAGCGAATATTGACAGTGGCCAGGCCAGTGATATAAAGCTAAATGGCGTAGTGTCGTTAAGCGACAAAGATATTAGAATTAATCAGTTAACGACAAGCGGTGACATAGGTATTTTGACCGCTAGCTTTGAAGCTAAGTTAAGCCAATTTGGGGAAGTAGATGGCGTATCTATAGCTAGTGAACTTGGGTTTGAAAAGCTGCAGTTGAAGCCTTTAGTGCCGCAAGTAGACAGCCAACTTAACGGCAATATAAGTGTTAACGCAAATATAACCCCCACACAGCTATGGGGCAGCCTAAACTGTCGCAAAGTACAGGGTATGCTGCTAGGCTACAATTTATCTTTGCTGTGTGATGTCGCCATTAGTAAAGCTGGCTTGATTGAGGTTAATGCGCTTAATCTTAGCCAAGGTGACAACGTTATTAAAGGAAATGGTCAATTTCAGCTGCCCGAGGGTTTACACACGAGCCGCTTAAGCGCATCGAACCAATCAAGCGCGGCGAGTCAATCAAGCACGTCAAGCAGCAATGTAGACTCAAGGTGGGCCGCGCACACTACGACGGACCTTCTGTTTGATCTTGATCTACGTGATTTATCCAGTTTACACCCTAGCGCTAAAGGCGCTGTGTTAGGCAAAATTCAGGTAATGGGTCAGGCGGACAAGCCAGTTATTGCCGCAAATGCGAGCATTGAAAAGTTCCAGTTTGGCGAGATTGGCATTCAACAAGCGCAAATAGACATTAGCATAGACGCGGCAGATAACTGGCAAAGTGATGTTAGCGTTGTGTCACAAGAAATTTGGCTTGAGTCGATGCTAGCGCAACAGGTAAGCGCACGCTTACAAGGAAATCTATTATCACATACCCTTAGTGTTAGCTTGATGCACCCAAATTACTCACTTAATCATGAATTTAGCGGCGCAGCCATCGTGAATGAAGACAATTGGCGCTGGTTAGGAAGCTGGGACAAAGGCGAATTTAGCGCTGCTTTTGATACTTTCACACTAGAGAAGCCAAGTAATATTCGCATTAGTCAACATAGCGCTAGTCTTAGGCCACACTGCTGGTTGTCTAGGGTGCTAAGCAATGGCGCTGCAAATAGCAACAGCGCGCCAAATACGATATCCGCTAGTACATTTTCAAATAACAGTAACAAGGCATTATGCATTGAACAACTGCAGTACTCGAGTGAACTTACCCAGATTAACGCTAAGCTGGCATATAATCTGAAAGTGCCACTGCTGCATTATTTCCCAGACATCGTTAAACAAGGCACCAGCTTGGCATTTACCACCGACATAGAGCTCGACTACTCGCCGCTTAAAGGCATCGAGCTTGAGGCCTACACGCTAATGACTCAGGCCAATATTACGAGTAGTAAACACAATATAGAGTTGGTAGCGGTAGTG